>OBUZ01000999.1_pt1 | contig 10762 bp, 8 predicted proteins | sample 1494961 | NCBI WGS metagenome assembly OBUZ01 (sample SAMEA2579939, study PRJEB22360) | human gut metagenome | biome: human gut; feature: human-associated habitat; material: faeces | place: Denmark | collected 2008/2010
GAAATCTTCTTTCCCACGCTCACCTTTTCCGCCCAGACACAGTACCACGCGCCGTGCGAGGCAAAGACGGTCATATCCAGTGAAAAATCCTGAAAGGAAAAATCATCTGCGGCCTCCATCATCCCCAATTCCTGCCAGGGACCTTCCATGGGATCCTCCGCCATGCACTCCAGCACATACGGCCGGATGGCCCAGACATCTTCGGCAGCGCCCGCGGCAAAGTAGAGATACCAGGTGTCTCCGATCCGGTGAAGCTCCGGCGCCCAGATGTGGGCGCTCATCTCACCGCTTTCATGTTTTTTCCATACCGTTTTCTCGGGAGCCTCCCGAAGCCCCATAAGGGAATCTGACTTCCTCAATATAATTCTGTCGTACTCCGGAACGCTGGCCGTAAAGTAATACGTGCCGTCGTCGCGGCGCGTCACATACGGGTCTGCCCGGTTACTGATAAACGGGACATTTTCCGGAGTCTTTTTATAGTTAAACTGATTCATACATGTTTCTCCCTCCGACGCTTAACCTTTCACCGCTCCGGCCGTCATGCCTTCAATGAAATACTTCTGGAAAGCAATAAACAGGATGAAGATCGGGATGATGGAGAACAGGGAACCTACGATCAGCAGGCTGTAATTGTCCCCATAAGGGTTGATCAGCGTATTTAAACCAAGGGTCAGTGTGTATTTATCCGAAGAACGGATTACCAGCAGCGGCCACAGGTAGTTGTTCCATGCGTTCATGCCGTTTAAGATCGCCATGGCAGAGAACGCCGGCTTCATAATCGGTACGATCAGCCTTAAAAAGATTCCGTATTCTGTAGCGCCGTCGATTCTTCCCGCCTCCAGGAGAGACTTTGGAAGGCTCAGTAAGTACTGGCGGAAAAAGAAAATTGTGGATGCATGCGCCATGAACGGAAGGACAATGGCCGTATAGCTGTCCATCAGCTTCATCACGGACATCTGCTTATACAGCGGCAGCATGACAACCTCCAGCGGAATCGAAAGGATGAGAAGGACGATGACGAAAAATACCCTTTTCCCCTTAAACTCGTACGCCGCAAAGCCGTATCCGACAAAGGCGCTTACGGCCAGTGTCAGCAGCACGGTCAGAGCCGTTAAAAAGATACTGTTGAAGAACCAGGTCCAGTACTCGTGTTGTCCCGTGAAAAGAAGGACGAAATTGTCGAGGCTCATTCTGGAGAAGTTGATATCCAGGTTTAAGCCGTACTGTAATAAGTCGCCTCCGGGCTTGAAGCTGGCGATTAACAGCAGCCAGATCGGAAGAATAATCACGATTGCCAGAACGATGAACAGGATGGTACTGCCCCACAGCTCCAGACTCGCCTTTTTTGATTTACCGGATAATTTCGTCTGCATACTATTTATCCTCCTCTTTAAAGGTACCTGTCAGCTTCAGCTGAATGACATTGACAACCATGACGATGATAAGAAGCACCATACCGACGGCACAGGCGTATCCCATGGCCCGCTTCTCCACGCCCTGCCGGTATAAGTATCCGACAATGGTAAGGCCGATGTTGTTCGGGGAGTTGTTGCCCTTGAACAGCATGGTACTCTCCAGGAACATGGACAGGCCCGCGTAGATGCTGATGGTCAGTACGTAGACTGTAGTCGGCTTTAACAGGGGGATGGAAATACTTTTAAACTGCTGCCATTTCGTCGCTCCGTCGATGGACGCCGCCTCGTATAATTCCGTCGGAATGTTCTGGAGTCCGGCCAGGAAATAGAGGATATTGACGCCGGTCCAGCGCCAGCAGGCCAGCAGAAGGAGGGCAAAATACGTGGTATTAGCGCCCTTTAACCATTTGATCGGGTCGAGGCCGAAAAATCCAATAACCTGATTGAAGAGGGAGGAGGCCGATTCTCCGAACATAAGCCGGAAAATCGTACCTGCTACCACTACCGACGTCAGAGCCGGCAGGAAATAAACGGATTTAAAGAACTCGGTTCCCTTTAACAGCTTATTGTTTAATAATGTAGCAAACAGCATCGGGAAAGGAATCAGCAGAACCAGTGTCCCGACCATATACTTAAAGCTGTTCCACACGGCTTTATAAAAGATTTTATCCGTCAGCAGCCGGGAGTAGTTGTTAAACCCCACCCACTCATCCTTCAGCACATCCTGAAAGCTTAACAGCACGCCGTTGCATATGGGGGCGATCCAGAACAGAAGGACCGTGATGACAAACGGGCAGATAAATACGTATGGGGCTATTTTCTGTGAATAAAACAGTTTTTTCATTCCGCTAACTCCTTTCCTCGATGCTTTCCATCATAACTTATCTGAATTCATTGTCCAACGTTTCCTGGGACTGGGTCAGTGCTTCCTTAATATCCATTCCATCCTCGTAAATGCTGTTGAGCGTTACGTTGCAGAATTCGTTGTTGATGGATGGCATCTTCTCATCTGTAAAGCAGGTCAAGAGACCGATACTGTCTTTTACTTCATTTAATACGTCAAATGGATAGGTGGTGAAATACTGTACAAACTGGTTATCCGGATTCTGTGTCAGCTCCGTGTCGGTCCATACTTCTGTGTTGACCGGGTCAAAGCCCAATACGTTCCAGATTTCCTTACTTGCGTCAGCAGACAGCTTGATGTATGCCATCACTTCTGCTGCCAGATCTGCGTGCTCGCCGCTGGCTACAACAGCCGTACCGGTACCGCCGCCGCCGATGGTCTGAACCTTGCTGCCTTCAAATGCGGGAACGGCTGCGATTGCTACTTTGCCCTTTAAGTCGGTCATGTAGTTGGTGTATCTGGAGGTCTGCCAGAAAGGCATAATCTGTGCTGCGTAGTCGCCGGAATTATAGAACGGGTACGCTTCCTCGTTGTCAGGCTGGCCGCCCGGAACGGTTGCAAATGCGCCTGTATCCTGCATTCCCTTTATGTAGGTCAGCACTTCTACCATCTCGTCGCTGGTGATGTTGACATTGCCGTCAGCGTCTAAGTAATTTCCGCCCTTCTGAGCCAGCATCAGATTGATCATCCACTGTGCGCTGGTTTCGATACATGCGAAATACTTGCCGGTTGCTTCGTAGTACTTGACGCCCGCTTCCTTGAAGTCATCCCATGTCTTAATGCTCTTGTAGTCAACGCCGGCCGCATTTAAGAGATCTTCGTTATAGAAAGCTACCGTGGTTCCTACGTGGGTCGGGAAGCCGTAGATCTTTCCATCCTTGGAGTAAATGTCGAGTCTGGATTCTACAACGGTGTCTCTGTACGGCTCGATTGCAGATGTCAGATCCATCAGGCCGATTTTCCCTGTCATGAACGCCGGGAATTTGCCCAGCTCGATATCCACGATATCCGGCGCGCCTTCGCCTGACTCCAGAGCCAGAGACAGCTTGTTGTGCATATCATCGTAAGCCATGTTGCTTAAGACCAGCTTCACCTTCTTATCCGGATTCTCTGCGTTCCATTTCTCCGCCATGTCTACATAGAACTGCTGGTGCAGCTCGATGAAGGTCCATACATTTAAGGTGGTGACGTCGTCGCCTTCCACGGCCATCTCATTCTTGCCTGCGGAAGCAGCTGTCGTCGTCTCGGCGGCCTTAGTATCATCTGTTTTCGTATCTGCGCTCTTGGAGCCGCATCCTGCGAGGGCTGAAACTGCCATCGCTGCCGTCAGTAAAACTGCTAATACTCGTTTTCTCATAAAAGTTTCCTCCTTATTCTGAATCATTTATTCTGAAGCATTTATTCTGATCAGGCTGATTCGCCTGCATCACACATGGTATAGTTCCTTCATCCATACGGTCATCTCACCCGGCGTGCGATTGCACCACCTGGCGTATGGAACCGCCTTCAGCAAAACATCTTCTAACTGCGGCCGTTCTGCGGCGTACAGCGTCTTCTCCTGCGGTGCTCCTGCGGCCAGCCGTTTGCCGTGAATGGAAACGCTCACCACGCCGCCTAAAAGATCCGGTTCCCAGGTCTCAGCCGGCGGCTGGGAAGTATCTGCAAAGACTCCGGCCAGATTCGCACCGTTGTCCGTTTCTTCCAGACAGTACACGACGGGCCCTTTCTTAACGGCCACTTTTCCCGCGTCAGCCCGTACCATGGGATTGGCCCACACATAGGCGGCCGGCATATTCCAGGTAAGAATGACCGGATCATTGCCGCCGTCCTCATCCAGCACGGCGTACCCCGTCTCCTCATGCCACCGGACCGGTCTGCCGTCACGTCCCGTTATTGCAAACCCTTCTGCGTATGCGGGAATCCGGAGCGCCAGCTCCATTTCCTTTCCGCCTCGTGTAATCTCACACCGGCCTTTCCAGGGCATCTGACTCTCGATTTTAAGAGACCCCTTCGAGTTTTGAGTATTCTCCGGGTTAAGACGGTCTTCCGGATCCCCCAGGATTCCATCGATCACGGCGCTTACATATAGGTTTACATAAACTCGTTTTTCTTCTCGAAATGCAATATAGTGGCCCAGGCTTGCTAACGTTCTCGCAATGTTGGGCGGACAGCAGGCAACGCCGAACCATTTCTGGCGCACCGGCCTGACGTGTTCCATGGAAGTCCGGTTCATGCAGTTGTCCGGCCACACCTCCAGGGGATTAACGTAGAAAAAGCTCTTTCCGTCCATGGCGATTCCCGCCAGGATGTTGTTGTAAAGCTCCAGCTCTACGGTATCCATATACGAAGCGTCCTTTGTGATTCTCGCCATGCGGCTTCCGAAGAGAGCCAGGCCGATGGACGCGCACGTCTCGGAGTAATTCCGGTCGTTCGGCAGGTCGTAATCGGTTGTGAACCGTTCCAGAATGCCGGAGGAACCGATTCCTCCTGTCAGGTACATCCTCTTTCCGGTCATATTGTCCCAGAGAGTCTTACAGGCAGCCATCAGGGCTTCGTCCCCGTATTCCAACGCCAGATCGGCCATGGCACAGTACATATAGACAGCTCTGACTGCGTGCCCCTCCGCCGTCTTCTGATCCCGCACCGGTATATGGGACTGGGAGTAGGCCGGGTCATATCCGGAGAATTCAGGAAAAATTCCCCTGCCGCCTCTCCTCTTCTGCTCCTCCAAAAAATAATTCGCTCCCACACCCCGGATATCGATAAAATACTTCGCAAGCTCCAGATACTGCCGTCTGCCGGTCACGCGGTAAAGCCGCACCAGTGCGAGCTCGATCTCCTGGTGGCCGGGATATCCGTGAATCTGATCCGCATCCGGCCCGAAGGTGTCGCAGAGCAGATCAGCCGTTTTACAGACAATCTTTAAAAATTCGTCCTTTCCGGTGGCCTGATAGTAGGCAACAGCGGCTTCTATCATATGACCCGCGGTGTAGAGTTCGTGCCCCTCCTGGAGATTTTTAAACCGTCCCTCCGGTTCCTTTATAATAAAGTATGTATCCAGATAACCGTCTTCCTGCTGGGCTCTCCCGATCAGTGCGATAGTCTCATCGGCCAGCCGCTCCAGCTCCTCATCGGGAAAAGCCTCCAGCGTATACGCCACAGCTTCCAGCCATTTCGCCACGTCCGTATCCTGGAACACGGCTCCCATGAAGTCTCCTTCTTCTTCCTTTGCAGCCACTTTAAAATTGTGCAGGCAGTGGCTCGGCTCCGCATCCTTTACTAAATCGTTTAATATTTCCCACTGATACGGGATAATACTTTCTCTCACGAGATCAATGGAAGGTTTCCAGAATTCATCGGTAATTTTCGTATTTCTCAGCGGTATTTCCTGAAACATCTTAGCATTTCCTCCTTTCTTTTATATTAAACGATTAATATGAAAGTTATAAAAAAAATACCATTTTTAACGTATGGCATGTTTTTATCGATTTTTTCTTATCATTTATGCATTTGATATGCTTTTTTTATACTTTCATTTCATCTTTTTGTTTTATATGTTAGATAATATCACAAGAAAATCGCCTTGTAAAGTACTTTTGCGCAATTTTTCCATTTTATTAATCGTTTTATATAGGGCACTTTGACCACAAGCATAGGGTTTTCCTATGGCTGCAAAAAGGAAGTACAGTCTGCCTGTCCGATATCTCTCGGTTGGCAGATCGTACTTCCTCTCGTTGTCACTCCGGAATCTTTTCTGATGGATTCTTTTCTGATGCATTCTTTTCTGATGCATTCTTCTCAGACATATTCTTTCCGGATATATCCTTCACCGACTTCCGAATCCGCCTGGTACACTCCACTGCGCAGACGGAGTCCTCCTCGCTGATCTCCCTGCCTTCCAGCATCTCAATCATGATTTCACTGGCCCGGTAGCCGATATCGTGAAGCGGCAGGTCAATGGTCGTCAGCGGCGGATTATAATAACTGGACAGCTCCCGGTTATCGTAGCCCACCACGGACAGATCTTCGCCCACCGTCATGCCTAACTCCGCCAGCCTGTCGTAGACGCCGCCCGCCATCAGGTCGTTCATGCAGAATACCGCCGTGATATCCTTTGCAAGAAGCTTCGTAATACCCTCATAGCCTGACTCCCTGTTCCAGTCTCCCTCAGTCACGAAACCCGGGGAATAGAGGATACCGCTGTCAAACAGCGCCTCCTGGTATCCCACCAGCCGGGACTGCGCGTGGATACTGTCCGATTTTCCCATGATCACGCCGATTCTCGTATGGCCGTTCTCGATTAAGTATTTCGTGATCTCGTATGCGCCGTGGCAGTCGTCCACCACGACGGAGGGCACCTTCGGCGTCCTGGAATAGCCGTAGGCCATCACCGCCGGTATGGGAAGATTCTCCGGTATACATAAGATCGGCCGCTCATGGGCCGCTACATAAATGATTCCTTCCACCTGCTTCTGCATCAGCTTTTTGATCTCGCGGCGTACCACCTCGTAATAGTCGTCCTTGCTGTAGTAGGTGTCATTATACTTTTTATAAAGCCTTAAATTGATCAGAAGGATCTGATAATCCACCTGTTCACACTGTTCCGTAATTCCATCTATGATATCCGGAATGCTGAATATGGTCATATCCTCGGCGATCACGCCGATACTTCTCGTTTTCTGCAGCTTCAGATTTTTGGCCACCACGTTTGGCGTGTAATTCATCTTCTCAATCATGGCCATCACGTTTTTCCTGGTCGCCGCGCTGGCCCCGGGCTTATCATTCAATATATTTGATACCGTTGCCACGGAAACATTGCATGCCTTTGCAATTTCCTTTATGGTTGCCATTCAATCACCCCCATCCGCTTCTTCTGTACGAATAACAGATAACCTGTATATTACGTGTCTCGTCTCTGACGGTTTTACCTTATTTCAATACACATTCTGAGTCCAGAATACAAAACCCAGAATGACATAGTGGCTATGCTACCATTAAACCACTCCATTACAGGCAAATCAGCGCTCATGACTATAGTATAACCGATCTGTCAAGCATGGTCCAGAGTAAGTGATATATAAATTAAAAAAACGGCGATGGTTATGTATGTAAAATCGTAAAATTACAGATGGGGATATTATCTGAGTTTTAATATTGACACAGATTATGATCAGAGATATAATTTAAATATAATTCGGCACTTTTGTAAAACAGCCGAAAGATATTGAAATATATTTGTAGCGCCGGTAAGCCTGAATCGGAGGTGATACGAATGGAAAAAGAGCTGAAGCTGTCGTCTGATCAGATGATTTATTCCGTGGAGGAACTGAAGTCGATTGGTTTTTCCTATTATAAAATCAATCATCTGGTTGACAATGGAACATTGGTAAAACTGAATAAAAAATATTATGAAAATACCAGCTATGAAGGCGGAGAATCCGACTTTTACTATGTTGCAGCATATGCTCCAAAGGGAATTATATGCCTTATGAGCGCTGCTTCTTATTATAATCTTACTACTTACAGACCCGAATCCGTAGATGTGGCGATTCAAAGAAACGCAAAAATTTCCACAATTCCTGATTGGCCGCCGCTTTCTATTTTTTATTTTTCGAAAAATCGATTTGAAACAGGTGTTTCTACGGTCATTGATGGTAAGAATCAATTTAGAATTTATGATATAGAGAAAACCGTAGTCGATATTGTTTTCTATAGAGAAAAAATTGGTATTGAGGAAACGAAGGAGGTCCTGGTTACCTATCTTCGCAGAAAAGACAGAAATATAAATCGGCTGCTTCGATATGCAGAGCTTCTTAAATGCAGTGATATCATGAAAACATATCTGGGGGTGCTTGTGTAATGAATGTGAACTCCGTGAAAGACAGACTTAAAAATCTTGCAAATTTACAGACTTTCCATATCGCCGTACGCGGAACGATTTATCCTAAAAGGCGGCATATTTTTATATGCGTTATTTGATGGCGATTATGCAAGAGTCACCACAGATATTGACCTTTCAGCTCAGCATATTCCAAATGGCAATAAAGAAATTAAAAATATTTTCGCGAAGATATTTGCTGTTGAGTGTGACGATGCACTAAGATACGATTTGGAGACTCTCGATGTGATCAATATTACAGAGTTTAAGGAATACCATGGTGTGAAGGTTACGATTTTTACATATTTGGACAAAACAAAAATCCCTGTATCTATAGACATTGGATTCGGTGACGTTATTTATCCAGAATGTGTTCCAATGGATTTTCCAACGCTTTTAGAAATGGATGCTCCAATCGTATTTTCGTATTCTTTGGTATCTGTTATAGCAGAGAAATTCGAGGCACTTGTGTCACTTGGTTTGGCGAACAGCAGATATAAAGATTTTTATGATATTTATGTTTTGGCAACAAGGCATAATATTGATGGCAATATGCTTCAAAACGCAATACTTGAGACTTTTGAACACCGGAAAACTAAATTTGAAGATATTGCTGCATTCGAAGATGATTTTGCAAAAGATCCCCTTAGACAGAGCCGCTGGAAAGCATTTATAAAGAAAAAGAAAGCAGTATTAAAAATTGAATTACAGGACACGATTGATGTTGTCAGAGAGCTTCACCATCCAGTTGTTAAGGCAATTGAAAACCATGAAGAATTTCATTATAAATGGCTGAAGGATCATTCGAAATGGTATTAATGTATGGGACAAAAATACATTTTTTGTCCCATACACAACGGAGGTTCCGGATGCTGTACTGACTATCTGCCATCTGCCGGCAAAAATCTCTGAATCTCCCGGTCTAAGACCGCGCCAATCCTCTGGTAGCCCGCCTGGTTGGGATGAACCCGGTCTTCCAGGTATATACCGGCATTATCGCGGTGAATTCCGCACAGCCGCCGCATGTCGATGAGTGGGAAGCCCAGCCGCTTACTGGAGCGCTCCAGCTCCTCGTAGTAATCAAGCATGGTGTATCCGTTTTTGTTGGGCAGTTCGTAAGCCTCTCCCGCCTGCGTCATGCCATCCGGGCACTCAAACCGGTAGATCGGAGTCACCCAAACCAGTTCCGCAGTGGGAGCCGCGGCGCGCAGCCTGTTTACAGCTTCCTTTACCCCATGGGAAAACTCTTCCAGCCCGCTTCCCCAGTACCAGTCGTTGCTGCCGTGCCAGATAAGAAACAGATCTGCGTCTTCCGGAACCGGATTCTTATCGAGTACCTCCAGCATGCCGACGGGTGTCTTCCGCGTCAGTCCGCTGGAGCCGACTGCAAAATTATAAACCTTTTCCAGGGAGAGGCTGCTTTTCAGCATGGCCTCATAGCCGCCCTCCCCGTGTGCTCCCGTCGAAATACTGTCGCCGTAAATCGCTATTGTCTTCATAAAATATCACGCCTCATTTACCATACAAGTCAGGATTTAAAATGTCAGCTTCATATCCCCCTGCACCATAATCGAATGCTGTGCGCCCTGATAGATCAGATTCAGCTTGAAGCAGTCCTCCGTATGGATGCTCACCTCAAGGGACCCGTCTGCGTCCTTTGCCTCAAAATCAGCCGTCTTTCCTGCAAACCAGTACTGCTTGCAGCCCAGAACGCCTCCCCGCACCAGATGCTCGGATATCTCCCAACGGACCGTCGTTTCCGTCTCATTCCTGTCGAGGGACAGGCCTGCGGCGTACTGGATCAGATAGAGAATCGGAGCGAGACCGGACCAGCCCACGAAATCCTTGTTGTCTGCATCTCCGCTGGATATCTCATCCGGCGGATAGTTCTCCCAGATAGTTCCCGTCTCCTCATAGACCTTTGCGATCACGTCCAGATGGTTGATGGCGATATCCCTGGCCAGCTTATGGAACCCGTGCTTCTCCAGTCCGCAGGTGACGAGGGCGTTGGTCGGAGCCCACACGGAGCCTCTCCAGTATCCGCCTCTTGGATCGTATCCCTCCTCGTCCGCAGCCACAACCGGAATCCGGTGTACGCGGTTAAAGGTCTCCTTGTCCTCCAGCCATTCGATAAGACGTTTTCCCTGTTTCTCATCCGCCACGCCTGACACCAGCGGGAAGAAGCCCGCGATCGTCTTGATTCTGGTCTGGCGCTCGCCAAATGTCATATCGTAGTAAAATCCGTCCTGTTCGTTCCACATATAGTGATTGATTTTCTCAATCAGAACCGTACGGTCCTTCATAAGGCCTTCACGCCGTTTATCATAATCCGTCACTTCATATCCCTGTTTTACCAGGACATCCATGATGTCAATCAGATTGCCTGCAAACATGGCCATCTCACTGCTGGTATCCACCGCGAGCCCCAGATGCTTGTTTCTCGGTGAGTTATCCATACTCGCCCAGTCCGTAACGTACAAGCCGTTCTGATGGCGCAGATGGTACTTCATCGCCTCATGATAGTGGTAGAGCGGCTCGAATCCCCACTCAAAGAGGATTTTCTCC
>OBUZ01001006.1_pt1 | contig 10725 bp, 10 predicted proteins | sample 1494961 | NCBI WGS metagenome assembly OBUZ01 (sample SAMEA2579939, study PRJEB22360) | human gut metagenome | biome: human gut; feature: human-associated habitat; material: faeces | place: Denmark | collected 2008/2010
TGTTGTCAGCAGCCCGTTTCACGGTCTGCGTGTAGTTCCTTGTAAACTGACCTAACCAGTGGAATAAATCCAGATGTAGAGATGAAGGATAGCGGAAGTGTATGGTTTGGAAATATTCCTATAAATTGGGAAATGAAAAGATTAAAGTATGTATTCCATATTCAGAAAGATATTGCAGGAGAAGAAGGACATACTGTTTTGTCAATTACACAAAGAGGAATAATTCCTAAAGATTTTTCTAACAATGAAGGACAGTTTGCAAATAGCTATGCAAATTATCAGTTAGTCCATAAAGGTGATTTCGCAATGAATCATATGGATTTGCTGACCGGTTGGGTAGATATTTCAAAGTACGAAGGAGTTACAAGTCCTGATTATAGGGTTTTTGTATTAAATGATAAGAATGGTATGTGTCCAAAGTATTATTTGTATATGATGCAAATGTGTTATAGTGCACGAATTTTTTATGGATTAGGACAAGGTGTAAGTGGTATGGGAAGATGGAGACTACAAGCAGATAAACATGGTGTGAAGCAATGGTTCATCAAAGCCTGTCTGATATTTTTCCGCAACAACAAGGATTCCATAATCATCTGTATGGAATGTTTCCGGTAAAGCCTTTTCTTTGATTGTCTTGCCTTCTTTATCCTTGTTCATTCCCTCTTCGGTAAACACATCATCGTTATCTTTCACTTCACCGGAAAAAGCGACTAACACTTCAAGGTCATTCAGTCCTTTTTCTTTTATCTGTCTCTTAAATTCCTGCACATATCGTACTGCATGAAGTCTGGATGGTGTAACAACCATAGCCTTCGCTCTGCCACCTATCTTATGTCTTGTGACATTCATAAAATGTTCCAGCATAATGGCGGTCTTCTGAGAGATATTATGTGGATGCAGTGTCTCATAATTTACAATAGCCTTTGAACCTGCTGTTGTATCAAATTCCGGATTATCCTCAATAATCTTGGCAATCTTGTAATACATTTTGTAGGTCATATAGTTCTGCAAAACATCCAAGATGAAATGCTCCTCTATTGCCTGTCTCATAGAATAAATATGGAAAGGTCTGTAGATTCCTTCCGCATCCTTCTGACCAAACAGCTGCAATGTTTTTCCTTTTGGCGTTGCTGTAAATGCAAAGAATGATAAGTTCTTATGCATCCCCTGTGCTGCCAGTTCGTCTAATAGCTTATCCTCATCATCCTTACGATTTCTCTCGTCCTCATCTTCCATCTCGGCATACTCTTTTAGAATTTCTTCTGTATCAGCTAATGCTCTTTTTAATTTTTTCGCTGCATCTCCGGTCTGTGAAGAATGTGCCTCATCAATAATAATGGCAAATCTTTTGTTTGCAGAATCCACCTCTTTATAGATTACCGGGAATTTCTGTAATGTAGTGATGATAATGCCTACACCATCATTGATTGCGTCTCTAAGCTGTCCCGAATTTTTATCTACTTTCTTAACCACGCCCTCCACATGGTCAAACTGATATACCGTAGACTGCAACTGGCTGTCCAATACTCGTCTGTCAGTAACGATGATTACTGACTGGAAAATCTTATTGTCTTCATAATCATGAAGTCCTGTCAGTCTGTGTGCCAGCCATGCAATCGAATTGGACTTTCCTGAGCCTGCACTATGCTGGATAAGATAACTCTTGCCTGAACCATTCTTTTTCACATCTTCCAACAGTTTTGTGACTACATCAAGCTGATGATATCTTGGGAAAATCATAGTCTCTTTCACAAGATTTCCATTCTTATCATACTCCTGCTGCAAGTGCATATATTTCTGTAAAATTTCCATCAGACTGTTTTTGCAGAGTACTCTTTCCCAAAGATAAGCTGTATCATATCCATTTGGATTTACCGGATTACCTTTGCCACCTACTTTTCCGGCGCCATTACTTCCCTGATTAAATGGCAGGAAATAAGTGTGTGCGCCCTCAAGTCTTGTAGTCATATAAACATTGGTAAGGTCTACAGCGAAATGTACCAATACCCTTTCCTTAAAGGCAAAAATCGCATCCTTACCGGCACGATCAAACTTATACTGATTAATCGCATTTGTTGTATCCTGTCCTGTAAACTGACATTTCAATTCCATAGATACCACCGGAATGCCGTTTGCAAAAAGAACAATATCAATGCTGTTTTCATTATGTACAGAATAATGAAGCTGTCTGGTACAATGAAGGATATTCGCATCATACTGCATCTGTGTAGTCTCATTCAAAGAGGTCTCCGGCTTCCAGAAAATCGGATAAAACTTGATTCCTCTGTCCATAAATCCATGCCGCATCACATTCAAAAGATTCGTTGTCTTTACTTCTCTTTTAAAACGTTCGATGATCTGTTTCTCGGAATTCTCCGCATAAATTTTTACATATCTTTCCCATTTCTTAGGCTGACTTGTCTTAATAAACTCAACAAAAGTATCTTCTTCAAGTCCTGATTCACGATTAAATTTCTTTGGATCACCTTTGGTATATCCACCATGATGAGTCAGATAGTCTTCGATATCTTCCTCAAATCGTTTCTCTTTTACATCAAAATCAGACATGAGCTACACCTCCTTTTTGCCTGTGACAACTTCGTAAATGAGGGATTTTTTGTATTCTTGATATTTCTTAATAAGTTTATTTCTTTTATCAATCTCAACTTCAATATGATTTACCTTATCAGTTATGTAATCAGCTATTTTCTTCTGCTCATCATATGGTGGAATAGGAATATAAAAATTCAAAAACTTGGAAAACTGGTACATCAGATAAAGAATCAGGATAAGAAGAATACGGGGTATTTTGCGGAAGGTTCGAGACGATACCCGGTGGCAAGGCTCAGGTTTAATGTTTCAAATGGAGAAGTAAGAGGCATGAGCCTGTTTGCACTGCTTTATCCTTCAAAGACACTTTCTGATATGTATTTACCGATTGAGTCATTGAATAATCATGAATCATTAGAAGTAATAGAGAAATCTGTACGGCTGAAACTGAAAGAGAAGCTTGCGATAATCGAAGAAAAGTATGGTGATTCTGGTAACAATAAGGAAGATGCCAGGTGGTATTATCTTGCACCGATGCTCATGGATGGAGTCATCTATGCAAAGCATTGGATAGAGGATATTGTGTGGGAAATGAATACAGACGAAGAGGATACAACATTTGAGGTCAGAAGCAGTTCAAAGGATAAGAGAAATAAGGGCTTTATTGCTCATATTGATAAGCTAAGAAATTATTTGGATGCCCCGGAGGAGATTCATCTTGGAAGAAAGCCGGAGGATCTTCTGGAAACATTGGTAAATATGGTACTGGGTTCGCCAGCAATATGCATTTATCGTTCTAATGGAAGAAGCACAGCCAGAGCAACATCGCTTGCAAAGGTATTTGTCAATAATTTCAATTTGCCGGAGTCAACAGCTATCATTGATCTTGCTTATGGCAGATGCAGGGATGATAATTCCCACTGGCAGAATGTACTTAAATACTGTAAAGATGGCTGTTTTCAGGCAATGATTGATGAATATATCCATATGCTGAAAGAAACAGCAGGTTTTCAGTCGGATGGAAATCAGTATCAGATCGTGCATGACATGATGATGGATTCATTGAAAATACATACAGCCACCTATATCGCTGATACTTATCCTGATTTCAAAAAGCGTATTAATGGAGCTGACAGGAAGAGTGATGGATGTCGAATAAGGTCGAGTTATGCAGTTGGATTTACAAAGGATGCAGGTGATAATTCCAAGGTAGTCATGCGTAAAGAAAATATCAGAAATGCCTTTAACTCACCAATGCGTCCATTTGTGCTTGCCACAACATCAATCGGACAGGAAGGACTGGATTTTCATAATTACTGCCGAGTGATTATGCACTGGAATCTTCCAAGTAATCCCATAGATGTAGGACGGATTTTGCGGACATTCAAAATAAAAAAGAATGTGGAGGTAACAGACAATGGCAAAATCATTATTTGAGGAACTGGGCGGCAAATACGAAAGGCAAGGGGATTATTTGATACCGTGCTTAACTGTACCCGCCGAAGAAGAACAGGCAATAGGCATCTGGGGGCAACGGCATTTAGATTATCTAAAACAGTACCGTAAAGTTACATACACCAATCTTCTTACAAGCGGCAGGCTAAACGCCTACCTTGCCGACATCAACAGACAGGCACAGGAACGCTTTGAAAGGCTCATAGAGGGTATGAAACAGGCACAGGGCATAACGGAACAGCTAAAGGCAGAAAACGCCTTAGAATGGACAGGATGCCTCAATAACATAAGGGCTTGTGCGAGGGAGATTGTGGAAAAGGAAATTATTTTTGCATAAACAGATGATTAGTGGCAGGGGGAAATCCTGCCGCTTTTTCTGCTTTAGTTTGTCAGCTTGACAAATAAAGGGTTAAGGAATATAATTAGATTCAGTATTATACAAGGAGTTAATAAATATGCGGCAAGGTATTCTTAAATAAACTGTCAATTTGATAGTGGGAACAAAAAGTAGCAGTCCCGTTTCACTTTTAATATGGGGCTTAGTTTTTTGTACCCAGTTTAAGAATACTTTTATCATGTAATTTTATATGCCCGAAAACATATAAGTGTTTTGGGGCTATTGGAGTTATTTACCCAGTGATAGGAGTATTTATCACTGGGTATTTTTATGCCCTTTTTTGGGTGTTGATAGGAGGAAAATCACATGAAAATAATTAACTTAGGCATTCTGGCTCACGTTGACGCAGGAAAGACAACATTAACGGAAAGTTTATTGTATACCAGTGGTGCAATTGCAGAACTAGGGAGCGTAGATGAAGGCACAACAAGGACAGATACAATGAATTTGGAGCGTCAAAGGGGAATCACTATCCAGACAGCAGTGACATCTTTTCAGTGGGAGGATGTAAAAGTCAACATTATAGATACGCCAGGCCATATGGATTTTTTGGCGGAAGTATACCGTTCTTTATCCGTATTAGACGGAGCAGTATTATTAGTTTCTGCAAAGGATGGCATACAGGCACAGACCCGTATACTGTTTCATGCACTACAGATAATGAAGATTCCGACAATTTTTTTCATCAATAAAATTGACCAAGAGGGGATTGATTTGCCAATGGTATATCGGGAAATGAAAGCAAAGCTTTCTTCGGAAATTATAGTGAAGCAAAAGGTTGGGCAGCATCCCCATATAAATGTAACGGACAATGACGATATGGAACAGTGGGATGCGGTAATTATGGGAAACGATGAACTATTAGAGAAATATATGTCAGGGAAACCGTTTAAAATGTCAGAACTGGAACAGGAAGAAAACAGGAGATTCCAAAACGGAACGTTATTTCCCGTTTATCACGGAAGCGCTAAAAACAATCTGGGGATTCGGCAGCTTATAGAAGTAATTGCCAGTAAATTTTATTCATCAACGCCTGAAGGTCAATCTGAACTATGCGGGCAGGTTTTTAAGATTGAATATTCAGAGAAAAGGCGGCGTTTTGTTTATGTGCGTATATATAGCGGAACATTGCATTTGAGGGATGTTATTAGAATATCTGAAAAAGAGAAAATAAAAATCACAGAGATGTGTGTTCCGACAAACGGTGAAATCGTCCCGGCTGACCATGCCTGTCCGGGAGAAATTGTTATTTTAGCTGATGATACTTTGAAACTGAACGACATTCTGGGAAATGAAAAACTCCTGCCTCACAAAACACGGATTGATAATCCCATGCCATTACTTCGGACAACGGTAGAGCCGCAAAAGCCGGAGCAAAGGGAAGCCCTGTTAAATGCCCTCGCAGAGATTGCTGATACAGACCCTCTTTTGCATTTTGACATTGATACTGTTACACATGAGATTATGTTATCTTTTTTGGGGAATGTGCAGATGGAAGTCATTTGTGCCATCCTTGAGGAAAAATATCATGTGGAGGCAGAAATAAAAGAGCCTACTGTTATATATATGGAAAGACCGCTTAGAAAAGCAGAATATACCATCCACATAGAAGTCCCGCCAAATCCTTTCTGGGCTTCTGTCGGGTTGTCCATAGAGCCGCTCCCTATTGGAAGCGGAGTGCAGTATGAAAGCAGAGTTTCACTTGGATATTTAAATCAATCGTTCCAAAATGCGGTTATGGAGGGGGTTCTTTATGGCTGCGAGCAGGGGCTGTATGGATGGAAAGTGACAGACTGTAAAATCTGTTTTGAATATGGATTGTATTATAGTCCTGTAAGTACCCCCGCAGACTTTCGGCTGCTTTCCCCTATCGTATTGGAGCAGGCTTTAAAAAAAGCAGGGACAGAACTATTAGAGCCATATCTCCACTTTGAAATTTATGCACCGCAGGAATATCTCTCACGGGCGTATCATGATGCTCCAAGGTATTGTGCAGATATTGTAAGTACTCAGATAAAGAATGACGAGGTCATTCTGAAAGGAGAAATCCCTGCTAGATGTATTCAAGAATACAGGAACGATTTAACTTATTTCACAAATGGGCAGGGAGTCTGCTTGACAGAGTTAAAAGGATACCAGCCAGCTATTGGTAAATTTATTTGCCAACCCCGCCGCCCGAATAGCCGTATAGATAAGGTTCGGCATATGTTCCACAAGTTAGCTTAACAGCTTGCAAAAGTCATATAAAATGAGATTTGAAAGGATTAGAGACTAATTATGATGAAATGCGAATGGATATTGTGTCCTGTTTGTGGGAGCAAAACCCGTAATAAAATTAGGAAGGACACTGTTTTGGAGAATTATCCCCTTTATTGTCCAAAATGCAGACAAGAAAGATTGATTAAAGTTGACAACTTGAAGATAACTGTCATCAAAGAGCCAGACGCTTAAGACGCAGAGCCGATGAAATTGTGGAACAATTCACGAATCATCGGCTCTTTTTGTTTCGTATTTGAAAGAACAAACTCACCAAATAAAAAAAACGATATTCGGGTGGGTTATTTTGTTATACCCTAAATTACCCTCTGAATTTGTTTTTAAATTTGGAGGGATTTTTTTATGTCCTTTTTTCGGGCAGTTATCTATCTGCTCATACGAAGCAAAATTTATCAATACATAGCATATCAGAGAACGGCAGGAAACCAGTTAAAAAAATTTCTGCCAGTGCAACGGTACTTCTCACCTTGAAAGTAGAAGTACAATCTCCATACAATAGAATTACTATTTCCTATAACCGTAAAGGTCACAGAGCCTTTGCGGTTTTTCTTTTGTCGATTTTTGTTGGAAAGTGCCGTAGGGCTGTTTCTGATATGCGGTGTCGTTCTCCGCCTCTCCATCTGGATTTTTTACATTTCAAAAATTCAGATGGGAGGTATTTATGGTGAAATATGCACCAAGAAAGGTATATATCAGAGAAAGTGGCGGCTATGTGGAATTATCCTACACGGAGTTCTGCCGTTGCAGGGAATCCGACCAGACCTATATGGACAAGCTGTTTATCCCCATTCAAGGCTGTCTGCTTGAAGTCGTGAGGGAGCAATACACAGACTTCTACCGTGACAAGGAACGGTGGCGTTATCTGCAAAAATTAGATACAAAGAATAGACTGCTATCTCTCGACGGATTTACGGACAGCGAGGGGAATCCTCTGGACTTTATCACTGATGAAGCGGTGGACATTGCAGAAACCGTTGTCAATGCGGTCATGGTGGACAGGCTGAAAGCCGCCCTGCCTTTGCTGTCGGATAGTGAACAGGAGCTGATACAGGCAATCTTTTTTGACGGACTTTCCGAGCGTGAAGTCGGGGCGAGGTTGGGCATAACCCAGAGCGTTGTAAACAAACGCAAAGCCAGAATCCTAATAAAACTAAGAAAGATAATAGAAAATTAAAATTTAAGGCGTTCAGCCCCCTTGTTTTTTCCTTTGGGAAGATGAGGGGGCTTTTCTCTGCCCTCTCAATCAATTCTGATTGGAGGAAGTAAGAATGGCATACAACCACGGACGGGAGGACAGGAAATGGCGTATCTGGAAAGAAGCGGAGGAAAAGCTGCTGCGTGAGTGCGGCGTTGATGAAGCGACCATTGAGCAGATACGCATGGCGGACAGGGCAGACTTCAATTCCAACAGGCGGTTTTACCGATGGACGAATGACGTTGCGGAATATCTTGAGGACATGGCAGGCAGGGAGCGGCAGGCGGAAGTGGGTACGGTTGCGGAGTTACTGGAAGAGATTGAGAGCGAAAATCTCTATCAAGTATTAGTCACGGTGGACGGGCGTACCTTGAAAATCGTCCTGCTGAAAATGCAGGGGTATTCCACAAAGGAGATTGCCCCGCTTGTGCATTTGACGACTGGTGCCATCTATGCGAGGTTAGACCATCTGCGGAAGAAGCTGCGGAAAATTTTATAGCTTCTAAAACAGCCTGCCATCCTGCGGGCTACTGGGTGAGGGATGGAAATCCCCTCACTCATTTTTTGCAGGAGGACAACAGGATGGCATACAGGGTTAAGGCATACACGCTTCGGGAGGAATCCACGGAAAGCGGCACAAGGTATTTTATCAGCTTTAAGGACGGGCAGGGCAAATCCCACGAGTTGGAAGTGTCGGAACAGTTCTTTATGGAGTTTCGGCAGATGGAGCGCAGGAACAGGAATCTTTTCTAATGGGACGAGCGGCACAGGGAGTTTAACGAGGTATGGGACGAAACCCTTTACAGACGGGCGTTGCGTGTGCCTAAGAGCCTTGATGAACGCATGGTTGAGGAAGAACGGAATGAAACGCTCTATAAGGCGGTTGGGAGCCTTCCAGAGATACAAAGGCGGCGTTTCCTGCTCTACTACGAGTATGAGTTCAATTTTTACCAAATCGCCGCTATGGAGCATTGCACCGCTTCGGCAATACAGAAATCTGTTGCGATTGCAAAGGAGAAAGTAAAGGCGGAAATTGAAGAAATATCTCCAACCGTGACCGACACCGCCCGAAAAAGAAATCTGTTTTTTATTTGTGTGGGATTGGCGGCATTACATACTCTCACTTTTTTCCGTGGGAGTAAATCTATTTTTAAGGAGGTCAACGCCTATGTGCAACGAAAACAAAGACACCGCCCGAAAGGAGGAAAGCCATGCAGAAGTTACAGACAGTCAACGCCGAAACGCTCCTTTATGAACCGCTTGAGAAACCATCCTTTGTGGTGGACAGCCTTATCCCGACAGGCTTATCGCTGTTCTGCGGCTCACAGAAGATAGGCAAAAGCTGGCTCATGCTGAAGCTATGCTTATGCGTGTCGCAGGGAATCCCTTTATGGGATATGCCGACAATGGAGGGCGATGTGCTTTACCTCTGCCTTGAGGACACGTTCTGCCGCATACAGGACAGGTTATTTCGTTTGACGGACGAAGCAAGCGGGCGGCTCCACTTTGCCGTGGCAAGCTGCAAGCTGTCAGACGGTCTTATCGTGCAGCTTGAAGATTATCTGAAAGATTACCCAGACAGCAGGCTCATTGTCATTGATACCTTGCAGAAAGTCCGTACAGCTTCAAAAGACAATGCCTATGCAAGCGACTATGGGGACATCTCCCTCATCAAAGACTTTGCCGACAGGCACTCTCTGGCGGTCATTGTCGTACACCACATCCGAAAGCAGAATGACAGCGACGTGTTCAACAAGGTGTCTGGGACGACAGGATTAACGGGGAGTGCGGACGCTACCTTTGTTCTGGAAAAGGAGAAACGTGCGTCTGACACCGCCAAGCTGTATGTGACGGGCAGGGACACGCCTTATCAGGAATACACGCTGCGTTTCCGTGATTGCCGTTGGGAGCTTGTGGAGCGGAAAACGCAGGAGCAGCTTGCGAAAGAAACGATACCAGATGTCCTTTTTCGGTTGGTGGATTTTATGAGGGATAAGGAAGAATGGATAGGCACGGCAACGGAACTGTTAGCCGCTATGGGGGAAACGGAAACCATACCCACGGTGATTACGAAATGGCTGAATGAATACCGCACCACATTTTTAAGCGAGAACCGTATCTGCTACCAGTACAGCCGCAGGAAAGACGGCAGGCGGATTGCCCTTGCAAGGAGGGCGGGTGACAGCGGTGATGGTGGTGACAGCGATATTAGGATACCCCCCTGTTACTGTCATTGACGCTTAAAGCCATGTAAAGCTGGCGGCTCTGCCCTGCGGGTGACAGCAGTGACGGTGGTGACAGTGATTTTAGGATACCCTGCCGCTGTCATCCCTACGGGAGAACACCCCGTAAACGCAAAATGCAGGCGTGAGATTTACTCGCCCTTTTCGGTCGTGTAAAACCACCCCTGCGGTCAGAAAAATCATTCCGATTTTTCCGACTGCGTTTACAGGGTGTAACACACTACACTTTGCCCTGCAAAGTCGTGTGCCAGACGTTCCCTCTGGACTCCCTTAAGGCAGGGCTGTGCCCTGCTATCCTACGCCTTACGGCTTCGGATAAAAGAATGGCGGCATGACGGTGACGGCTCTTGCGAGGGGGGTATCCCAAAAACACCGTCATCATCGACATGACCGTCATGCAGGGGGTGAGGGTGACAGTTGCGGCAGTCGGCAGGGGGTATCCCAAAACTGCTGTCACCACCGTCACCGCTGTCACCCCAAAGGACGGTCACCCGCCGAAAGAAAGGAGGAATCCGCCTATGCCTTATGCAATCCTGCGTTTCCAGAAACGAAAAGCGGGCGGCGTTGCGGCTTTTTTAAGGCACCACCAACGGGAGGACCGTCTGGAA
>OBUZ01001011.1_pt1 | contig 10641 bp, 7 predicted proteins | sample 1494961 | NCBI WGS metagenome assembly OBUZ01 (sample SAMEA2579939, study PRJEB22360) | human gut metagenome | biome: human gut; feature: human-associated habitat; material: faeces | place: Denmark | collected 2008/2010
TATCAGATGCGCAATGAGCAGGGAGAAGATGAAAGCGGCTATCCGCTCATCCTTCGCACCTTTGTTCATATGCCGGCAATCAATGACATCGTAAAGGAGAAGGAAATGCAGAGGCTGAATGACTTTGAACAGCTGGTATACCTGTTTGAAAATAATGAAAAAAATGATATACTGAAGTCAAAGGAAAGGCTGGTGAGGGTATTCATGAACAAGTATGAGGAAATGCAGAAGGATGACGAGCTGTGGTCAACCGCAATGGCGATCCAAATGGGAGAAGCACGTTACCGCAACGGCTTGCGTGACAGCTTTGAAGAGGGAAAAGCTGCCGGAAAAATGGAAGGAGAGAGGCAGCTCCTACACAAACTCATAGAAATTAAGTATCATGAGGATTGCGCAACGTGGCTGCAGGCATTAACTGAGGAGCAAATGCAGATTGTGTCCACTTTACTACTGGAATGTGATACCTTTGAGTCACTCAGAAAACGATTACATAAATCTGACAAGAAATAAGCTGTCTGTAATTCCAGAATAAAATACTTAGAACACAACAGAAAAGCCATCCTGTATAGAAAAGGGATGACTTTTTTTTCAGGTTCTTCGGTAATCAGCGTTATCTCTGTATACAGGGCTGTAGGTAATGTTTTACCATTTGCTATGCCTTTTCCTGCATGAAGGTGTGCTGATGAATGGCAATACTGTTTAAGATACACTGTAGTGATCGCTATTTGTATTTTTAAGTTGATAAGTACTTCATGGAAGCTGTACGGAGTGGTTGTGAACTACCGCCAGCTAAAGAGCAAGCGGCTTCTTATAAAGTATGGTAAAATAAAAGATGACAGGATACAATTTGGATACAAAAATTATGTATCATACAGAAAAGAGGTGATAGCATGCGGCTTCTGATTGTTGAGGATGAACGGGCCATCGCAGAGGTGATGATGCTGAATCTGAAAAGAGTCGGCTATGAATGCGAGTATGCGCAGGATGGGGAAATGGGGGTAGCAATGGTGGAGAAACAAAGCTATGATCTGGTTCTGCTGGATATTATGCTTCCGAAAATCAATGGCTATGAACTGATGGAATATCTTGCACAGCTGCAGATTCCGGTAATTTTTATCACGGCAAAGGGCAGTGTGCAGGACCGCGTAAAGGGTCTGCATATGGGAGCGGATGATTATCTTGTGAAACCGTTTGCGGTGGATGAGCTTACAGCAAGAGTGGAAAATGTGCTGCGTCGTTATCATAAAAGTATGCAGGATATCCATGTACTGGACGTCACGATTCATACAGCGACCCGTTTGGTGGAAAAGGAGAACCGCACCATCGCTTTGACAAAAAAAGAATATGAGCTGCTGCTGTATCTGGTTCAAAATAAAAATATCGCACTGTATCGGGATACGATGTATGAAAAGGTCTGGCATGAGGAGGAGTTTGAACAGACACGCACCCTGGATTTGCATATACAGCGTCTGCGCAAGAAACTGGATTGGCACAGGGTGATTCAGACCGTGTATAAAATCGGTTATATGCTGGAGGTGAAGGATGAAGTTCAGCGATAAGCTCACACTGAGCAGCACTGCAGTTATCGCGATTCTGTTTTCCACCGGCGCAACCTTTATGATGGTACAGAATCATGACCACCTTTTGCAATCCTATATATCCCGCAATATGCAGACGCACGATCTGGAATCCTTTTCTCTGGAATCCAAGCTGACACAGGATGCCACATCCAATCTGACCTCCTTTGGGAGTGATGAAAAGGCAATAAGAAGCCGCTCAATGTATTATCTTCAGCAGGTTGCCAGTCATATGAACCAGCCGCAAACCCAGTATGCTTTGCTGGATACAAAGCATACCGTGCTGTATGCGACAGGGGAGAAAAAGCTGTTTGAAGAGCATTCGCTGAATGACCCGCAGACCTATCGCATTGTCTCCTATAACGATTCCCGTATCATGCTGGTCAGCAGTCAGATCACCGTTGGGAAATTCACCTACCTTTTGGAAAGCGGTTATGATATCACATCCTGCTTTCAGGAGCGAAACCGGCAGTTTCAAACCTTTTTTCTCACACTGCTGTGCGTCCTGCTGTTCTCCTTTCTGCTGCTGAAGCGGCTGTCCGTCTATCTCAGCAAACCGATTCTGAAGCTGCATGAGGCAAGCCGCCGCATCGCATCCGGAAATTATGAGAAACGCACCAGTATCCAGAGTGATGATGAAATCGGAGAGCTGAGCCGCAGCTTTGATGAGATGGCAAAAGCGACCCAGCAGACCATTCAACAGCTGGAGGTAAACCTTGCACAGCGGGAGGATTTTATGAGCAATTTTGCCCATGAAATCAAGACACCGATGACGGCGATTCTCGGGTTTGCGGACACCTTGCGCACGTATGACTGTGATGTGGACACAAGGAAAAAATGTGCGGATTATATTTATACAGAGGGCAAGCGTCTGGAAAAACTGTCCTATACCCTGATGGATCTTCTATCCCTGAGCGGAAAGGACATACAGCTGCAGCCCGTTTCTATTGCCAGTGTGGTGAAGCAGCTGCGCCAATATTACGATGCTGTTTCCATTACGGATCGGCTTTGCTTCCATTGTGCTTCCTGTACGGTGTATGCGCTGGAGGAGCTACTCTTCAGTGCCCTGCGCAATCTGATCGATAATGCCATCAAGGCATCCGACGCCGATCAGGAAATATTAGTAAAGGGAGAGCTGTGCGGGAAGAGCTATCGCATATCGGTAACGGATCATGGAATTGGTATGCGGAAAGATGATATCCAGCAGGCATCCCAGCCGTTTTATATGGCGGATAAGTCAAGAGCCCGGCAACAGGGCGGTGCAGGTCTTGGCCTGAGTATCGTCAAGCGAATCTGCGATCTGCATGGCAGTCCCCTGCTGATTACCAGTAAACTGCATGAGGGAACGGTTGTTGCGATGCTGCTGGAGGTGATCGATCATGAAAACTAGAATTGCATTTGCCTTGTGTCTGGGCGTTTGCAGTCTGTCTGTATTGCTGCCGCTGGGTATCTTTTACATCCAGGACAGCGTTGCAGTGGATAAGGATATCGTGTGGCAGTCATCCACGGAGGATATCGCCAAAAACTATCCGGTTGTCTCCAGAGTATATGCCAATTTCTATCAGGGTAATGAAACCATGATGGATAATGAAAGCTTTCATCTGTCCGATATGAGTGCCTATACAGAGAAGCAGCAGAGTCAGCTTACAGAGGTGAAAAAGAAATATAGCCGGGAGCTGAATCAGCTGCTTGCACAGGGAATCTTTCCCTATGAGCTGCTGGATTTGAAGAAGGGGGAGCCCTTTTCCGTCGAATTCGGCACTTTGTCCCAAATGAGTGAAAAAAGCGGTGCCTGGCAGCTGAATCAGGTATACCGCCTAAATACAGCGAATGATAATATCGGGGATTTCACACTGGACAAGCAGACCGAAAAGATTTTGAATCTTGAATTTTACAGGCATGAAGTAAAGCAGTACAGCGAACAGGAGCGTAAGGAATTCGCCTGGAATATGATTCAGTATCTGGGTCTTGATTCCCTAAAGGACTGGACCTATACCAGATATGGCTATGAATCCTATCAGGCGAAGGTACAGGTGTATTGCGAGGTGGAGAATTTAGGGGATTCCTCACGATTTACGATGGGAATCACACCATTGGGGCAGCATACCTCTACGACATTGTATAATTATATACAGCATTGAGAACGCTGAATATCGGCGTTTTTTCTATTGGTTTTTGTCAAAGCTGCATCGTATTAACAGTGAACAAAAGATACTCGCAGAATATACAACTGTGATACAACCGGATGCTAAAGTAGCAGCAAGGAGATGATATAATGAAAAAACTATGCATGCTGCTTTGCTGTATTACACTGCTTGCAGGCTGTGTAAGCAGGGAACAAGCCATATCGGATAAAGCTGGCGGAAAACCACAGAAGCAGAATGCTTCCAATGAAGCGCTGCAGCTAAAGAGATGGTCGTTTCGCTCCCTCAATCAGGGGGATGGAAATGAACAGGGCTTTTACCGTATAAAAACTATCGATAACGGTGGAGGGAACCTGTATTCCAATATCTTATATACCGATTATGAGAATAAGAAAGAAATCTTTTTATGTGATAAGCCGGAGTGCAGACACAATGACACTTCCTGCACCTCATATTATGCAGGTCTGGATATGATTACGCAGCTGATCGTTCAGCAGGACCATGTATATCTGATAGCAAATGAGGATAGTGTTGTTAATGAAAAAAATGAGACTGTAACCGTACCTGCTAGAATTTTACAAATGGATCTGGATGGTAAGAACCGCAAAGAGCTCTGTCAGCTTCCAAGCGGCTATGGCTTCAGCTATGAGGATTGGGCAGTAGCCGGGGATGTGTTGTATGTTCCTGTGGAGAAGACGGAGAATGTGAGTACCGAAGAGGGAGAAATGAGCTCCGCCGTACAGGTGGTCCGTGAAAAAAAGCTGTATGCCATACAGCTGAGCAGCGGCGAACAAAAGGTGGTTGCGGATATGAAAAACAAAAGCATTCTGGGGTGTATGGGAAGAAATCTCATCGTCAATGCCTACCGTTATAAAGAAGATCCGGAAGAGCTTTTGGATAAGGGGGATTTTGCAGGCTATGACCGCGCATCACAGCAGGCCGAGATTGCGTATGAACGCGTCAACGTGGATAGCGGAAGGGTGGAAAAAAGCTTTCATACAGATGCGGATACTTTGGGTGTCTTTGTCAACGACAGTATCTATTATACGGATACCGGCGGCATGCTGAAGCAGCTGAATATGAAGGATGGCAAGGTATATGCTCGAAAGCAGCTGGATACATCATCAGCCAGCTTGATGTTTGGTGAAGATGACCATCTGTTCCTGTATCTGGGAGAAAAGGAATATATATACAGCTTGAAGGATGACAGCTTGAAACCGGCTACGCTGCAAATGTCGGATACACAGGAGCCGATCCGCCTGCTTGGAGAATCCAGGGACATGTATTATGTCATCTATGATCAGGTCGGAGAGGTAAAGAAGACATGGGCAGGTACGGATCAGTATGAGGCAAGCAGCTATGCCTATGGATTGATAAAAAAGAAGGACTACTGGAACAACAAGGCGGATTATATACCGGTGGATGTCATTGTGAAAGGGGAATAGCAGCATGCTGGAAATCAAAAATGTAAGTAAATCCTATGCGGATAAAAGAGTGCTGCATCATATCGACCTGCGTCTTTCTCATGGCATCTATGCACTTCTTGGCCCCAACGGTGCCGGAAAATCAACGTTGATGAATATCCTGTGCAATCAGCTGAACTATGAGGAAGGCAGTGTTTTGTACAATGATAAGGATATCCGTGAGCTGAAGCAGGCGTATTATGCGTTGCTCGGTTATGCTCCGCAGCAGCAGGGACTGTATGATGAATTCAGCGGGGAACGGTTTCTGACCTATATGGCTTTGCTGAAAAACATCGACAGGAAACAGATACGAAAGGAGGTGCTGCGTGTCGCAGAGCTTGTGAATATGCAACAGCACCTCAAGCAGCGCTGCGGTGCATATTCCGGTGGTATGAAGCAGCGTATCCTGGTTGCGCAGGCATTGCTGGGGAGTCCGGAAATTCTGCTGTTCGATGAACCGACGGCAGGCCTGGATCCGAAGGAGCGGGTGTCTCTTCGTCGTGTGTTTGATTCGCTGAAGGAGGAGCATACCCTGCTGATTGCAACCCATGTGGTAAGTGATGTGGAATCCATTGCAGATGAGGTTATCTTTTTAAAGCAGGGCAAGCTGATCGCACAGGGTGGTGTTGATGAGCTGCTGCTTTGCCATCCCGGTATCGCTTCACTGGAGGAGCTGTATCTGCATCTGTTTGCCGGGGAAGCATCATGTTGAAAAATCTGTATGCAATGGAGCTGTATAAGCTGTGGAAAAATAAAAGGTTTCTGCTGTTTCTTTTCCTGCTGCTGTTATGCAATATCGGCTTTCTTTCCTACGAAACATGGGGGCAGCAGGGTGCAGAAACAACAGCCTATCAGAAATTATCCACCCATCTGCAGACCTTATCCAGTGATGAGCGCTTCACGTATCTGCAGGGGCATGCACACGATGTGGAGCTCGCCTTTGTACGTGAACAAATCCGCAATCTGAAAACACAGCACGACCCGCAGGCGGAGATGCGGATTGCAGCCTTGCGCGACCAGTATCCCGAGCTTGATCAAAACGGAACTATACCTTCTTTATATACCGGTGATCTGGCAGCGGAAAATGCTTTCTTGCAGCCGATTATAAAACAGGCGGATACGGTGAAGCGGTATGCGGATTTTCTCAAAGAGGTCGAACAGAAGGCAAAAACGATATCCGCTATTTCCATATTTGCAAAGGAAGACAGCTTCTCCATCCGCAATATAGAGAAAAGCAAAGAGGATTATGCGGCAATGCATACAGTATCTATTGATTTCCAGCTGCAGGATGCCTTGCTGAAGGCGTTATCATATCCCATAACCGCTGTACTTGTCATGCTTGCAATTTTTCTATTTGCGACCATGGTATATCAGCAGGAGAGTCAAAGAAAGCTGCAGCCGATGCTGTATGGGACTTTACGTGGCCGGCATACCTATATGAATACGAAGACGGCTTCCATTGCAGTATCCTCAGCTGTGATTGTTGGCCTGTTTTACGGCAGTAATCTTCTGCTTATGGAGCTTGCGTATGGCGGCATTCACCTGTCTGCTTCCCTGCAATCGCTTGCGGCTTTTCAGCAATCCATTCTGCCAATCAGCATTTACCAGTTTCTTTTGCTGTTTTTCTTTCTGAAGATATGCATCTGTTTTATTTTCGCTCAGGCAATGCTGCTTCTCTGCACGGTTTTTAAGCATAGGGTAATCAGCTGTCTCAGTATGATTGCCTGTGTTCTGTTATCCTTGTTCATGCATATATTCCTATCTCCGACCGGGACCTTCCGTGTACTGTATTATCTGAATCCGATTCGCCTGTTTCAGGTGATTGAGCTGTTACAGGGCTATGTGAATTTCAATGTGTTTCAACAGCCTGTATCCCTAACATTGCTTTACGGCAGCCTGCTTTTCATTACGGCTGTACTATTGTTCGTGCTGCTGCATATCATGGTGGAGCGCTCTGGTCGCAGCTGTCAGCTTCCGGCATGGATACAGCGTATACATATGCCCGTCACCTGCAGTTTATGGGTACAGGAGTGCTATAAGCTTTTCTGGGTACAGAAAATAGCGCTCGTCCTGCTGGCTTTTGCCGGATTTCAGCTGTACAGCTATTCGCATACGCAGCTGTATACAAGTGAAAAGGAACGGTTGTGTTCCTCTTATATGCAAACGCTGCAGGGGGAGCTGACCAAAGAAAAGGAGCAGTTTCTTCAGAAGGAAAAGACCTATTATGAGGATTTGCACAAACAGGAGGCACGTCTGCAACAGCGTCTTGATCAAAAAGAAATCAGTATGGCGCAGTATCGCCGCCAGGTGGAGCCGATTTCCAACATGCTGTTAAAGGAGGAAACCTTTCAGGAGGTGCTGCAGGAATATGAATATGTAAAGCAGGATTCCTCACGTCAGTTTGTAGCTCCCTTTGGCTATCGGCGACAGTTTTTTGTATCTGATCGCTGGAGTACACTGATCTTTCTCTTCCTGTTTCTGCTGAGTATAGCGAATCTTCAATGCATTGAATATCGCAATAAACGGCAGATTTTGTTACAGACATGCGTGCATGCAAAAAAGGCGCTGGTAAACAGAAAGCTGATACTTGCATTACTATGCGGTACTGCCCTGTTTATCATGGCGCGTCTTCCACAGCTGCTCCTTCATGCAAAAACCTATGGATTTCCATGCATTACAGCGTCGATTACGTCCCTGCAGGAGTTTGCACAGCTGCCAGCCGGTATCCATATTGCAGGCTTTATGATAATGGCGGCAATCCTTCGAATGTGTGCCCTGCTTCCGGTTATCATGTTCTGCTTTATGGTTTCTGTCCGTGTCCGTCAGCAGCTGTTTACGCTGTTATCGGCATTGTTGATTTTTTTGTTTCCACTGCTGCTGTCTGCCGCCGGTATTCATGTTCTGGATGCGGTGAGTCTGTATCCGCTGCTGTATAATGAAAGCTGTATGACATCTGTTTCCGGAATGTGGAATCTATTGTTTTCCATCCTTGGTTATTTTCTGTTTTCCATTGCATGCTACCGCCTTGCCCGTTCCTTTGAAAAGCATGTATAAGAAAAAACACTTCCCGTTCATAGCTGCATTTAAGCAGAAGGGAGGTGTTTTTCTTTAAGACAGTGCTGCTAGTTTGCCAAAGCATCATCCAGACGCTTCACACTCAGTGTGACGGTAACGCCTGTACTCAGGGTCAGCGTTAAGGCGATAGCCGCACTGACTGCCATATCGATTATATCACCGGCTGATAAGGTTTCAATCACACTGCCGGAATAGATGGACTCTGTTGCGATTGCCAGCAGATGGCGTTCTTCCGTACTCGGTATGGCTGCACCGTTGCGTCGTACAGCAAGGGTAACGGCAGCCCCCAGTGAAGCGGAAGCGTTGAACATATAGTTGATTTCATAGACACCGCTGGTAACTATGGTTAATGCATTCACAGGGGCAAGATCAACATTGGAAGCAGGCATATCCACAGGAAGAGGCAGCTGCTGCTCAGCACCGATTAACAAATTCAGTGTCTGGGCGGAATCATTATACTTACCACCATAGGCAAGTAGACCTCCTCCGCCACCGCCTGGTCCAGTATCCCCGCGCGGGATGATGAAATTCAGCTCGATGCCATCCGGTGTTTCAACGTAGGACACATTGGCAGGAGTACCCGGTTCGGAGGTTGTCGTACTTCCAACTCTTACAATCGGTGTAGCTCCTGTTTCACCCTGCGGTCCTTGTTCACCCTGTGGTCCGGGTTCTCCCTGCGGCCCTGGTTCCCCCTGTGGGCCTGGATCACCAATAGGACCTGTCGGTCCGATGGCACCATCGGCCCCTGTAACACCAGTGGTACCTGTAGCACCTGTATTTCCGGTAGCCCCAGTTGGTCCCGTGGCTCCCGTCGGTCCTGTCGGCCCAATATCTCCAGTAGCACCAGTTACACCAGTTGCTCCGGCAGCGCCTGTACTACCGGTGGCTCCCGTCGGTCCTGTCGGCCCAATATCTCCGGTAGGACCAGTTACACCGGTTGCTCCGGCAGCGCCTGTACTTCCGGTAGCCCCTGTCGGTCCGGCAGGTCCGGTAGGCCCAGTTGCTCCATTTTCACCCGTAGCGCCAATGGCACCCGTCGGTCCGGTATTTCCGTTTGCCCCAGTTGGTCCTGTAGCTCCGATAGGGCCTGTTGCCCCTGTATTTCCAGTAGCACCAGTTGCGCCTGTCGGCCCGGTAGCTCCTACGCCGGGTCCTGTCGGTCCCGTAGCCCCTGTAACTCCGGTATCACCGCGGGGAATAACGAAATCCAGTACATGATTTGGCCCCCCGCTGTCATGTACCTGTGCCGGTGTTCCCGGGTCAGCTGTTGTTGTGGAACGAATGGTTATCGTCTCAGATAATCCGGTAGCGCCCGTAGCGCCGGTGAGACCTGTATTTCCGGTAGCTCCTGTAGCACTAGTGGCACCTGCTTCTCCTGCCGGACCTCTGAATCCCCGCGGCCCCCGCGGTCCAGGACAGCAGCATACATCATAGTCACCCTGGTCACAGGATGAAGAACTGCATTCATTGCAGCAGTTTTTGTCATCAAAATCATAGTCATCATAATGCATATCGTTCACCTCATTTATGTTAATTCATTTTAGTATATGGCTGAGCTTAAAAATGGGGAATGGTATTGTCCCGGTTCCGATGAAAAGACATGATTTTTTTAAGTATCCGGCAATCAGCTGTTAACTGATTGTCCGGTTTTATGAAAGAAAAACGATTCGGATGTGCAGTTGTCTATCAGGATATAGCGATTCCTGCGCTGGCATAGCCGGCAACTGTGTTGACAAGGCTCAATCCGGCAGCAGTAGCAGTGAATACAAGCAGCAGTCTGGTCTGGTTCGTAACTGCAATCGATAGACCTGTTGTTGTACCGGAGGATATCGTTCCGATAGCGATTACCCCGGTTATTGCCGGAGCAAGTGTCACAACTGCTCCTGGGACAGCTGTGAAGGAATTGTTTGGTGCTGTAGACTGATAAAGTGTTGCTGTGATCGTTACAGTGGAGCCAACCAGCGACAAAGCGGCAGTGGTTGAGAAAAAAGCAGAAATGGAAGTTATGGTACCTGCTCTTGGCATGGAAAATGCAAAGTTTGTCAGCGTTCCCGCTGCATTGGTCAGGTCAATAACACCACCTACAATGCTGACACCTGGCGCAGAGCTGCCGAAGCCGACAAAGCCCGGTGTACCAACAAGTCCGCCAGCAATCGTTGTTAGTGATAACGGAATACCGGAGCTGTAAGGAATGATTGCAGAGCTTCCTGCCAGACCGGTAGCTCCGGTTGCTCCAGTGACACCGATTGCGCCATCAGCTCCAGTAGCACCAGTGGCTCCGGTAGGTCCTGTGGCACCATCAGCCCCGGTGTTTCCGGTTGCTCCTGTCGGTCCCGTTGCTCCGGTCAAACCGGTACTTCCCGTAGCGCCTGTCGGTCCGGT
>OBUZ01001013.1_pt1 | contig 10629 bp, 9 predicted proteins | sample 1494961 | NCBI WGS metagenome assembly OBUZ01 (sample SAMEA2579939, study PRJEB22360) | human gut metagenome | biome: human gut; feature: human-associated habitat; material: faeces | place: Denmark | collected 2008/2010
CAGGATCACCAGTAAGTCCGGTAGGGCCAGTCGCTCCAGTCGCACCAGTGACCCCAGTAGGCCCAGTAGCTCCAGTAAGTCCAGTAATTCCAGTGGAACCGGTAGGCCCCGTAGCTCCTGTCAGACCCGTAGCCCCGGTCGCCCCAGTAACTCCCTGAGGGCCTGTCACCCCAGTGGGCCCAATTGGTCCAGCAGGTCCAGTATCCCCCATACCCCCCGTAGGCCCTGTCGGACCAACAGCCCCGGTAGCTCCGGTCGGTCCAGTAGCGCCTGTCGGTCCGACCCGGCAAGGACATGGCTCCGGAGCAGGGCCGTGGCAGCAGCCAGGGCAGCCGGGACAACAGCCGGGACAGCGGCATTGACATTGTTTATTATATGAGTTCATGATCATTATCCTTTCAAATAAAATACCGTTACACTATCATTATATACACAGGAGGGGATTGTTGTTTTTATATGTTACAAAACAATAAGAATATCCGGTGAAATTTGTAATAAAAGCTTAATAGTATGAATGTTGACATTTCAGGCCTTCACGACTTACACTTATGTAAGAGAAAATGGGGGGCGAGGTGAGCCGGTACAAATGAATCGGGATAATGAAAGATACGAAGATCTTGAGATGCGGAGACGTTCCAGGATAAGAAGACAAAAAAGAATGAAACGGCAGCGCCGGAGAGCGAGGATTTTATTTGGCCTCTTTTCCGCATTTTTGGCTCTTTTGACCGGAGCCGTTCTGGGAGCGCTGAGTCTGTATATGGAAGGCCGGATAGAACGCAGAGCTATCGATCTGAGCGCCCTTGTCGCTCCTGACTGGATTACGCAGGATTTCTTCGAAGTGAATCCGTATTCCAGGCCGGGAACAAAGATGAACCGGGTTAATGAGATCATCATTCATTACGTGGCGAATCCGGGAACGACTGCAAAGCAGAACTGGAATTATTTCAACAATTTAAAAGATCAGAAGGGAGATAAGGCGACCTCGGCCAGCAGCCATTTTATCATAGGGCTTGACGGGGAGATTCTTCAGGGAATTCCATTGGATGAAATCGCCTATTCCACATCGAAGGAAAAGAATCTGGATTCGGTTTCGATTGAGAACTGCCATCCCGGCGAGGATGGAAAGTTTACCGATGATACATATGATTCCCTGGTGAAGCTGACTTCCTGGCTTTGCTGGGAACTGGATCTGACAGAAAAAGATGTGATCCGCCATTACGATGCCACCGGAAAAGACTGCCCGCGTTATTATGTGGCCCACGAAGACGAGTGGAACGCATTTTTAAAAGATGTAAAGGCGGCGTTAAAGGATCTGAATAAGAATGGCAGGCCCGACAGCCAAAAGACCGGAACTGATAATTTCGAAAGTGAAAATTCTAAAAGTGATAATTCGGATAACAGCAAGAAAAGTACCGGACAGAATGAAAACGCCGGTAATCTGGAAACAATGAAAGCGGAGTGAGGGAGATGCAGTTTAAGCAAATCACAGTGCTGTCGGCAGCAGAAGATTTTAGATAACAAATCATTATAAAAGGAGTGGACCCATTTTTATGCGTTCCACTCCTTTTTCCTGCTTAAAAATAACGGTGTCTCTCATTTACAGCAGCGCCGGAAATGTAATAAATACCGTAGTGCCGATATACGGCCGGCTCGTGTAGCGAAGGCCGTACTGCGTTCCGTAAGAAAGCTGGATTCTTTCATGAATATTCCATACACCATAGCCGGAATTCTTTTCCCCGCGGGTAAGGAGTGTCCCCAGCTTCTCCTCTGGAATTCCGATCCCGTCGTCTTCAATAGAAATGGTAATCACGCCGTCTTCCAGTCCAGCCCTGATGGTAATTTCTCCGGATTCCGAACTTTTTTCGCGGATTCCATGAAGGATTGCATTTTCAACCAGCGGCTGGAGAATAATTTTGATAATCTTATAGTCGTATAGCTCTTCCGGCACATCGATGGTCAGCTTAAAATGATCTTCAAACCGCATATTCTGGACGTTGACGTAGGCGGCCACGTGGTCCAGCTCATTTTTCAGGGAGACGATGGTCTCCCCATGTCCAAGGCTCAGCATGTAGAAACGTCCCAGTTCTTTTGCTGCCTCCGCCACATCGGGCGCCTCATTATCGATTCCCAGCCAGTAGATCATGTCCAGCGTGTTGTAGAGAAAATGGGGATTAATCTGTGACTGGAGAACCTGAAATTCCAGATCCTTGATTTCATAACCCAGCTTATACTGTTCCTTCAGGAGACCGGAGATCTGCCGGACCATGTCATTGAAGCTGTCGGTCAGAACACCGATTTCATCCGTACCGTTGCAGAGCGGTTCGATCTCAAAGTTAGAGCTGACGGCCCTGGAGATGTACTCCTTCAACACGTAGATGCGGGAGCTTAACTGCTTCGAGGTCCGGTACAGTACCGGAATCAGGAGAACGATCAACAGGATGACCAGGATGATGGTCTGCTGCTGATAACGTCTCGTCGCTCTTAAGATATCGGAGGAAGGAGTCAGAATAGCCAGAGTCCAGTCACAGCCGCTGATCGGCTGGATTCCAATAAAGTGATTTTTGCCATTAAATTTAATCTGCTGCAGCTCCGAATCCGTGTCCGAAGCGGCCTGCAAATGCAGCGCTTCGACATCTGCCGGCGTAAAAAAGTCCTCCTTTCCGTGATACATAATCGTCTCACCATATGAATTGTAGAGGAGGACAGAGGTACCCAGCGTAGTAGCCGCCTGGGCAATTACGTCTTTAAACGCAGAATTATTGATCGTGGCGGTCAGGGTTCCCAAATACTGATTTAAGTTTTTGGAATCGGGGATTTTCTTCACGTAGGTAATGGCCCCGAGCTTATCGGAGGAGCTGAAAAACGAAGCGGGAAGCCACAGGGAACTGATATTTTCTTTTTCGGAGGAGCGTTCATACCAGCGCTCTTTTTCTTCCTCCGTGAGCTGGCCGAATTCCTTGCTGTTTTCGAAGGAAATGGAGCCGTCGAGCGCAAAGAGGCGGATGTTATGGATATCTTTAGACGTATTGGCATTGTACATGATGCTCTTTGCCGTCGTGCTTAATATAATCCAGTTGTTCTGACTCTCTCTGTTAAATTCATCGCTGGAGGCAATCAGGGTCTGGATTGTCTCATCTGCACTGATCACATTGATGATGTTCTTGATGGAGGTTACCTTATAGCCGAGAAATTCCGTGGTCTGGAGCAGCATGTTCTTAGCCGTATACAGTGCCTGCTTCGTCTCCGATTTTGATGAATAGTAGGAGCTGGCCGAGGAGAAGATCACAAGAATCAGACAAATAATCAGGAAATAGGAGAAAAACAGCTTCTTCATATAATTCATAGAAGAAAAACAGCGTTTGATGTTATGAATCACCTTCATAGATTTTCACCCTTCTCGGAAATTTTGCCGTAGTCCTGCGGTACTGTGTCGGTGTGACACCGTACTGCCTCTTAAAGACAGTACTTAAGTAATTGGCGTCCAAAAGACCTATCCTTTCCGCGATTTCATAAAGCTTTAAGTCCGTATCACTTAAAAGGCGGCATGCTTTTTCCGCACGGATATTCAGAAGAAAGTCATTGATGGTTACCCCGGTCTGTTTTTTGAACAGCGTACTTAAGTAATTCTGCGATAAATTTACGTGATCCGCGATGACCTTGATAGACAAGTCGGGATTGGAGTAATTCCACAGAATGTAATGTACCGCATTTTTAATCTTAATATCGTAGATGTCGCCGCCTAAAAGCTGGATGGTATTGACCTCATAATAGATAAGCTCCCTGTATTCCGCCAGCGAAAGCGTCTCAAATGCATCCCAGGACACCACTCTTTCATCCCAGCTTTTTTCTATGGTCATCATGTAAATCTTGTAGAGTTCACCGCGAATATAGGGAATGTCCGTATACTTTTCCCGGGCAAGAGTGTCAAACAGTGTTTCCGCACCGGATAAGGTCAGTTCCTTCAGACGAAAGATATTTTTGGGAACCTCTTTTAAAGGCAGCGGTTCCGCAAAAGTAATCGTCCCATAATTCTCATAGTAAAAGCTTTCATATTCGGTCATCCGTGATACCGCAGCATAGAGTTCGGGAATCTCCGTCAGGGAGAGACAGGGCCAGCTGATTCCGATCGCTGTCTCCGGAAGCTGGGATTTTGATGCGGAAGCCTGAAGGTCCCCCAGGATGCGCGTCATAACAGAGGAAGGGAGATTCCTGTAAATGAGTACGGCCTCTCTCGAAGAACGAAGGCTTAATAGGTAATCGTCCGGGGCAAGACCGTGTGCCTGCTCGAGTTCTCGGGCAACCGAAGAGAGAAAGGCTCTGGCTCCGGCATCACCGGCCAGCTTTTTGACGGGCCGGATACAGGACAGGGAGTAATTCCCTATTTTAGTCCACTCAAAATAGAGCGGGATAAAGTCCTGGCTGAATCTCTGCCAGTCCAGGCCGGGGGAAATGAGGGCGGAGACGATCTCCTCATGGATAATTGGAAGGGCTTTCTGAAATCCGTCGTGAATCAATTCCTCTTTCTGCTCGGATTCCAGCTGCATGACCGCTTTTGATACCGCTTTCCGTATCTCAACCACGTCGATCGGTTTTTCTATGTAATTAACCACCTTCAGCTCGATGGCTGACATCAGATACTCCTTGTCCGCATAACCGCTCAGGAAAATGATCTTGCATCTGGGAAATTTCTTGCGGATAATGGTCGCCAGCTCAATTCCTGTCATATGAGGCATCCGGATATCGGACAGCAGGATATCAGGCTTGATATCATCCACGGCAAGCAGCGCCTCCATCCCGCCTGCGACGGCGGTTACGGGATCGACACCGATTCCGTTCCAGTCGATATGGCGGCACAGCCCCTCCCGTGTCCGTTTTTCATCTTCGACAATTAATAAATGAAACACAGATTTTCCCCCTTTCGCACAGAATACAGAAATAAATCGTAGGATTTTAAAGAATATAGTAATATTAGCATATGTTCAGAAAATTGTAAATCCAATATAATAGGGGTACAAATCACGATAGAAAGGACATGAGTTATGAAAAGGAGAAGAATTGCGGCATTGGCTTTAAGCTTTATGATGGTGGGAACTATGCTTGCAGGTTGTGGGACAGGAAGTGAGGCTCCTGCCGGAGGAGAAACTACGGCCCAGGGCCAGGCGGGGGAGAAGAAGGAGACGACAGAGGGCGCGGCTTCGGGGGAAAAGACGACTCTCTCCATGATGGTATTTCCTTCTACGGAAAATTACGAGACGATCAATGAGAAATTTCTGGAACAGAATCCCGATCTGGCAGAAAAGGTAGATTTTGAGGTTCAGCTGGGAGGAAGCGGAGACGGCGATGTGGCGGACAAGCTGAGACTGGCTTTAACCTCCGGTGAAAATGTTCCCGATATTGTCCGTCTCAATTACACGCAGCTCCCGGAATTTGCCAAGGCCGGCGTGCTCTATCCGCTGGGGGACTACATTGCGGAGTATGAGGACAAGATCATTGACGCAGCGAAAAGTATTATGAAGTACGACGGCACGTATTATGCACTGCCGAGGGAGGTAAAGCCAAAGGTATGGTTTTACCGTGCAGACATCTTCGAGGAATGTGGCATTGACGTGCGTCAGGTAAAGACAATCGACGAATTTATCGCAGCGGGTGAGACGATCCGGAAAAAATATCCCAACGCCTGCATGGAAAATTACAATGTACCGACCACAAGCTATGATTTTATGATGATGTTAAGCGGCACGGGAGCAGGCTTCTGTGATGAAAACGGCAATTATAATCTGGCTTCCAACGAGGACGTAAAGCTGACCTTTGAACGGATGAAGAAGCTGAACGATTCCGGCGTCATGTCCAGCGCGGCTGAATGGTCGGCGGACTGGACTCCTGCCTTTGACAACGGTGAAATTGTATCTCAGCTCATCGGAGGCTGGTTTAAGACCGATTTTAAGAATTTCAACCTTGAGAGCCAGAAGGGAAAATGGGCTATGGCACCGTGGCCGGAAGAGATCAGAGAAGGTTCTGATGCCGGCGGAGCAATCTGGGTAATTCCGGCGGCGGCCAGGAATAAGGAGCTGGCGGCAGAAGTGATGACAAAGATGTGCTTTGACGAAGATGCTGCCAAGATTATTTTCGATGTAACCGGCGTACTTCCTGCATTAAAATCCGCGGCTGACGATGCGTATTATAATGGCGGCAACGAGTATTATGCGTGCAGCTTAGGCGAGGTGAACAGCGAAGCCATGGAATATTTAAAGATATTCCCGTATAATCCGGCTTCCTCCCAGGAGCAGAAGATTATTCTCCAGTATCTTGACGAGTATTTACAGGATAATATGACACTTGATGAAGCGCTGAAGGCCGCGCAGGATGACATGATCAATCAGATCGGCAATCCGTTTGAATAAATAGCGGGAGCATTTATCAGGTACATGTGTATGAAGAGAGGCGATGATGCATTTCGTCGCCTTTCTTGTTGGAAAAATGCCAGTGATACGGAACTCCGCCTGGCTCGTCACTTGCGAAAACAAAGGAGGCATCGACAATTTGAACCGGTATAAATTAAAAAAATCTGCCGTCCCCTATCTGTTTCTGCTGCCGTTTATGGTAATTTACCTGCTATTTTTTCTCTGGCCCGCTCTGTATTCTCTGGGCTTAAGCTTTTTCAAATACAGCGGTTACGGTGCGGCAAAGTGGGTGGGACTGCAGAACTATAAAAATCTTTTTAACTATGACACGATGTGGAAATGTCTGGGGAATACAGTCTTTTACTTTATTTTCAGCTTCATTCCAACCATGGCCTTCTCTTTTTTACTGGCTCTGGCTGTCAAGTCAAAGTTTGTGGGACGGATGCGTTCCGTCTATAAACCACTTATTTTTCTTCCGCAGATCTGTGCGGTGGTTGCCAGCTCCCTCTGCTTTAAGATTATCTTTGGAGAGAGAGTTGGTGTCATCAATCAGATCCTCGGAAAGACGATTCCATTTTTGACCGATCCGGCCTGGATGCGCTGGACTGTGGTCACGCTGCTGTCCTGGAGGGGAATCGGCTGGTATTTTATCATCTATCTGTCCGGCCTGACGACCATTGGCGAGGACATCACGGAAGCCGCATCCATCGACGGAGCCAGCGGCCTGCAGAATTTATGGCATATTATTCTTCCGATGATGAAGCCGACCTTTATGGTGGCGTTTATCACCAATGCCATTGGTTCCTTTAAAATCTATACGGAGCCGAACCTTCTGCTGGCGCAGAACTACGATCCTTCCATGAAGGTAGCGCCCTATATTAACTTAATCATCAACAGCATGTCCGGCGGACAGTTCGGAATGGCAGCGGCGGCCGGATGGATTCTGGTAGCTGTGATTCTGGTGCTGACGCTGATTCAGCTTAAAGTTTTGGGAGGTGACGAGGAATGACGAAAAGACAGGGGAAAATAATCCTGCTGAACGCGGTTGTCATGATGGCCTGCTTCGCAGCCGTATTTCCGGTATTTATCATGATTTCCGGCTCCTTAAAGACAGCCCAGGAGCTGTACGGCAATTCGGCCGGATTTCCGGTTCATCCGACACTGGCGAATTTTAAGCGCCTGCTGAACTTCAATTCCGGCCTGATTCTGCGGACCTTTGGAAACTCCATCTTCGTGGCGGCCAGCTACACGGCGCTTTCCTGCCTTCTGGCTTCCATGGCAGGCTATGCCTTTGCTAAATTTAAATTCCGCGGAAGAAATGTGCTGTTTCTCATGCTTCTGATCACCATGATGATCCCGGCAGAACTGAACATCACGCCGCTGTACCTGATCTTCTCCAAGATGAAATGGCTGAATACTTACCGGGTTCAGATCATTCCGGGGGCGGCCAATGTATTTGCCATGTTCCTGATGCGCCAGTATATGATGTCGATTCCCGATTCCCTGATTGAGGCCGCCAGAATCGACGGGGCCGGAGAGTGGAAAATCTTCTCGAAGATCGTCCTTCCAATTTCCTCTCCCTCCATTGGAGCGCTGGCGATTCTGCAGTTTTTAAGTAAATGGAATGAGCTTCTCTACCCCAAGATCATGCTGACGAAACAGAAGCTGATGCCGATCATGGTTATTCTCCCGACGTTGAACGAGACGGATTCCGCCCGTTCGGTGCCGTGGGAGCTGGTGCTTTCCGGCTGTACGCTGGTCACAATCCCTTTAATTATCGTATTCCTCATGTTCCAGGATAAATTCTTATCGAGTGTGACACTTGGGGCAGTAAAGGGATAAGGCAGCCCATATTTTATATTAAATGAAATGTCCGCAGGATTCGGACGGAAATGGAGACAAAGAATGAACAAGGTTGACAGAATAAGAGAGAAGATAGCCGCAGGAAAGCTGGTAAAGGGATTTTTCCTAAATATGGCCGACCCCATGGTGAGCGAGATGGCCGGATATATTGGATATGACTATGTTTGGATAGACGCGGAGCACGGGCCTCTGGACAGACAGGAGATATTTCATCACATCGTAGCGGCGCAGGGAGCAGGCTGTGCGGCATTTGTCAGGGTACCGGGAGTCGATGCGAAGGCGATGAAAGCGATCCTCGATATGGGACCGGACGGAATTATATTCCCGTTTACCAATAACGCGGAGGTGGCGAAGGAGGCAGTCCGTTCCTGTTCCTATCCGGATCATGGCGGCGTGCGGGGCCAGGGACCGATCAGAGCGATCCGTTATGGTCTGATTGACGAAGATGAGTATATTCAGACGGCTTACGAGCGGGTATATAAGGCTATGCAGATCGAGACTCTGGAGGGATACGAGAACCTGGATGAAATCATGGAAGTAAATGGAATCGACTCTCTCTTCATCGGTGCGGCGGACCTGGGACGATCGATCAAAGGCCAGACCGGCGAGAAGAAGTATGAGCTTCCAGAGGTATACGATGACATCTGCCGGCGTGTCAGAGCCAAAGGCTTAACGCTGGGGGCAGCCATCGGAGCGACGAAGGAAGAAGCCGCGAAAGCCATGGGAAAAGGAATTCAGTGGGTGGTATTCGGACAGGATGCCAGGGTGCTGGCCGATGGTTTGAAGCGCAATTTTGATGAGCTGGCGGAATTCTAGACCAGGGCCTGTTTGAAAGTAATTTTCAAATACGCCCTGGAGGTTCAGGAATGGAGGGAAAATATGAATTACATAGCGAAAACGGAACGATATGAGACAATGAAATACAACCGATGCGGGAAGAGCGGCCTGTTTCTTCCGGCCATGTCCCTTGGCTTGTGGCATAATTTTGGAAATACATCGGATTTTACCAACTGCCGGGAAATGCTGCTGGAATCATTTGACCGGGGCATTACACATTTTGATCTGGCCAATAATTACGGGCCGGAGGCCGGAAGCGCGGAGGAGACATTCGGGCGCGTGATCCATCAGGAATTAAAGGCTTATCGGGATGAGATGATTATCTCGACGAAGGCCGGATACTACATGTGGCCCGGACCATACGGGGAGTGGGGGTCCAAGAAGAACCTGGTGGCTTCTCTGGATCAGAGCCTGAAGCGCATGAACTTAGATTATGTGGATATTTATTACCACCACAGGCCGGACCCGGATACGCCGATGGAAGAGACGATGGAGGCGCTGGCCGGGATCGTAAAGAGCGGAAAGGCGCTTTATGTGGGAATCTCCAACTATAACGCGGAACAGACGGCGGAGGCGGTGAGAATTCTGGAAGGCATGGGTATCCACTGTCTGATTCATCAGATGCAGCTGTCGATGATTCACCGCGAAAATGAGGCGGTTCTCGATGTACTCAATGAAAATGGCGTCGGAGCAATCGCCTTTTCACCGCTTGCCCAGGGAATTCTGACCGGCAAATACATCGATGGCATTCCAGACGGTTCCAGAGCCGCCGGCGCCAGCGTGTTCCTGAATGCCAACAATGTGACCGGTTCTGCCCCGGTGATCACGAAACATTTAAAAGAGATATCCGACAGCCGCGGCCAGAGCCTGGCTCAGATGGCGCTGGCATGGGTTCTTCAGAAAAAGGGAATGACTTCGGTTGTAATCGGAGCCAGCCGTGCGGAACAGATCGTGGAGAATTTAAAGGCGATGGAGAAGCTGACGTTTTGCGGGGAAGAGTTGAGACGGATTGATGAAATTCTGTATGAGAGAGTTTAGGGAAGAGAGCGGATTCTATGGGAATCCGCTTTTTTTCGTTGACAGCAGGTTATACACATATCTAAAACACATCACACTCAACAAGGAGGAAAAGACATGCTATACCAAAGCGATTACATGGAAGAAAAAGCAATTCTTCAGACAGCTGCCCGAATGTGTGCGGCTGCGAGAACGGCGCCCAAAGCCCATGGCAGGGACACCCTGCAGACGCTGGTGCTGACTGGAGAGGAGAAAGAGAATCTGGCGAAGAAGATGGAAGAAGTCGGCAGACGTGAGATGGGGGACGGAATGAACACATGGTATGGCCGCGACGCCGGCAATGTCCGCGCAGCCCAGGCCGTTGTTTTAATCGGAACAGACAGAAAGCAGCGCGGCGTCCCTCACTGTGGTTACTGCGGGTTTGGAGACTGCGGCGGCTGTAAAGATTCCGGCGGAAACTGTGCCTATACCTATGTCGATCTCGGTATAGCAGTCTCATCGGCGGTTTCGG
>OBUZ01001018.1_pt1 | contig 10563 bp, 15 predicted proteins | sample 1494961 | NCBI WGS metagenome assembly OBUZ01 (sample SAMEA2579939, study PRJEB22360) | human gut metagenome | biome: human gut; feature: human-associated habitat; material: faeces | place: Denmark | collected 2008/2010
ATTGTAAGTGTAAATTCAACTAGATTGTTGTGTAAGAGTCTTTTCTACTTAGCTACTTTGAAAGTGGAATTTAACTTTTCACTTCAGCAAATTGTATGAAATGTAAATTTGCTCTTGCGTTTGAAAAAGAATAATGCTATAATAGTCAAGCAAACAAAGATGTCGCGTTCGGCAAGCGGTCAAGCCACAGCCCTCTCAAGGCTGTATCACGGGTTCGAATCCCGTACGCGATACCATGTGCAAATTTAACGAACTATGACAAATAGTTCGTTTTTTTTATAAATCTGTGGTATCTGACTATAATCTTTCCTTAAAGTTTATAGTCAGGTACCACTTTTTTGTTATTCGGAGGTAAGGATATGGCTGACAAAACGGAGATTATACGCAATAAAAGAATCGTTTCTAACTTCACTCCACAAGAAATGGAGCAAGTTGAAGAACTTAGAACACGGTTAAATATCAACACCTATGGAAAATTAGTTCGTGTTATCTTACTTGCCGTTGCCAGAAATCCTGAGTTTGTGTTCCTTGCTTCTAAAGATAACACTTGGGATGACTTACCTGAGGATGTCAGAGAAAATATTGCATTGATCAGTAAGGTTGACGACATATTGGATATTCTGAATGATCAGGGGTTGTTCGATGAGGATGGAGAGGAGGTAAAGAATGATCCCGGGACTTGAGTTGATAAAAAAGATCCATGCCGGTGCTGATGATACCTGTTATTCCTCCATCCTTACCACTTGGGAAGAAAAATCGAGATATGAACGATTGGAAGAGCTGATGTCTCTTTTATGTAAAGGTATGGATATGCAAACGGCTGTAAATCAGCTACATATCACTCCGGCCGGCGCAAAAGCCTTGCTGAAGGATTGCGAACATATCCGGATGGATAAAGGAAAACGATGTATGTATGATCATATGCTGCAGACCTCTATCTTTCTGGACCAATGTGAAGAAATGATGTTCACTCAAGCGGAAGATGTCTATTATTCACTCAATAGCTTTTATAAGCCTGAGAAAGCCGGCAGTAATGTCAGACATATCAATGCTATGGTATTGGATTTTGACTATTACAAGGATGACAGGTTTATGGACTGGGAAGCTGAAAGATTTTATAAAAAGAAGATTAAGGACAAGCTTCCCTTCCCTCCGACTGCTGTCATGGATTCCGGTCGTGGTCTTTATGTCATCTATGCATTCCAGCATTGTTCTTACCATATGGAAGGTCTGTACAGAGCCATCATGAAGGAGTTCTATATTCGTTTTGAAGAATTATGTATCGATGCCGGTGCGATGCTCATCACGCAGGTGATACGACTCCCCGGTACGATCAATAGTAAATCCGGAAGACAAGTAAAGATCCTGCATTATGAGGATACGGATTACCGTATCCAGGATTTCGCTGATATGCTTCCTTGGACACAAGAGGAAGTCGAGCAACATCGGCTGAAGAAAAAGAAACGGCCGAAGAAGAAAGTGAAAAAGGACATATCGACAAGGAAACCTTATTTTAAAGATTTCTACGAAGACATGCGAAAGCTGATCATCCTAAGGAATCATAACGGCCAGTATGAAGGATACCGAGAGATGCTGCTGTACCTGGTCCGGGAAAGGGCTGTATGGTCGGGATATACCGTGGAGGAATCTGTCGATCTGGCTAAGAAGCTGAATAAAGAAATGCATGATCCAATGACTACGAAAGAAGTCGAGGATGTATGCCGACCATCACCGGGACGGAGAACAACCTCGATAACAAAGATCATTGAAAAGTTGGACATCACGATACCCGAACAAAAAAAGCTAAAGATACTGAAGCGAAAATGGCTGAAGAAATCCATATACGCCAAAAGGAAACGCAAAGATACATTGACGAATCTAACGCCCAAACAGCAGGAGCTCCTGGAAAGGAGAACGAGAGTATGCGAGCTGAAGAACATACTTCATCTAAGGAACAAGGATATTGCTGATATCCTTGAAACCGACAGATCCACAGTCACAAGAGACCTGCAGCATATCAAGCAGCACCCCTCCAGATTCAAGATCCTGTTAAAAGACTACATGGACAGATTAGAGGAAAGAAAAGAAACCGATGATTATCGACTACGCCTCACCTATCAAAGACAGGAACATCTTAACAAATGGATCGGCTATGCATATAGCGCACTTGATTATTTAGTCCGTGAACTGGATGTCTCGGTGAGCTGAGAATCGGTAGTGAAAGCCTGCGATACAGGCGTTAAAAAGGAAGGTATGCGAGTAAGCAAATAGAGAAAAAACTCCGGAAACGGCCTGAAAATGAGCCGTGGCGCATGTTCTCGGATGCGCATAGATGAAGGAGTTGCAAAAAAATAGGCAGCATTGAAGGATGTGTGCAAGGGTGTTTTCGAAGAGATAGAACAACCATAAGTTTTCCCATTGATAGCCTTTCGAGGGGCATCCCCTTGCTAACGAATACGAAAGAAGGACAAGAACATGAAAGAATACAGTATAAAACTAAGACTTACAGCCACAGAGGCAGAACAACTCGTAAAAGCTGCAGCACATCATGATCAGAAGGTTTCCGAACTGCTGGAATCCTTCGTGTATGATCTAGTGGCATCTGATGAGCATCGTGGAGGTGATGATGAGACGGAAGCAGCACATCAGTGGTATCAGAGACGCAATGAGGCGTTATACCCGCATCATACGCCATTGACAGAAACTGAAGCACTCCAACAGGCGGAAACAGATGCGCAGAAGTGCTGTATACAGGAGGCATTCCGCTATACTCCCCTTTACTTCGAATGGATAAAAGCAACAATGGTAGAGGATGGCGTGATCATGGAAGACCAGGATCATGAGTGCGTATACTTTTCTATCGATGGGGATGGTGGTATCGAATATGATGGTGGATACGGAAACAGCTGTAATGATATGGAACGCATCTGTACATATGAAAAGATCTCGTGGAAGGATGTGGAAACTCGCCTACGCAGCTATACGAAAGAACATCAACAGGAATTACAGTATCACCTGCGAGAATGTTTCAAACAACTGCCAAAACAAGACGACAGTATCGACTATGTGCAGATAAAGATGACGAGGGATATATATCGTCTGGAAGCGATGCTGCGTGAGATTCTTGGGAATTTCTGTTATGAGTGAGTCACTGTTCGAACTGGATGAAACAGGAGAAGGAGGTAGTGTGACATGAAGAAATCAAAAACAGGAAGGGTCCCTGCATGGGTACTATCACATCTGAAAAGATACGGTAATTGTGCCATCGGAAGGAAGGTCACAAAGGAACTCGGAGATGAATTATTGCCCCTCCTACGAGAAGAGGGTTACGTTTGTGAGTTCCTCACGATCGATCATACTGGGGAAGGAAAAAGCGGAACGACCTACCTCGTCAGATGCCTATGCGGAAACATAAGATAACAGCCGTACTTCATATGTTGGGCTACTTACATCAAGGCTGTGTCGGATATGCACAACATATTGAAATGCAGAAATGGATCCGACAAAAAGGATTGCATAACGTCTATCACTTCATGTGGGAAACTTTCCAAGATGCTTGGAAGAGGTGAAAGCGTCATGAATAGAAAGGAAAAACGGAAATGATGAAAAAAATCAGACATATCATCATCGTATCGGCAATCATACTCTCAGCCGCATTACCTGGATTGAAGAAACTGCAGCCGTTGGAACAGGAAGGCGTGAAGCTGACAAAATGCATAGATGGCGATACCGCCCATTTCATGATCGATGGTCAAGATACGACGGTGCGGTTCCTAGCCATCGACACACCGGAGACGAAAAAACCAAACACGCCGGTACAACCCTATGGCAAAGAAGCAAGCCAATATACATGTGATGCCCTCAGCAGCGCAAAAGAGATCCGTTTGGAATATGAAAAAGAAAAGACCGATAAGTACGGAAGGTGTCTGGCGTGGGTGTTCGTAGATGATGAATTACTGCAGGAAAAGCTCATACGAAAGGGATACGCCAAAGTAGCGTACTTATACGATGAATATACGTATACCGGCAGATTGCAAAAAGCAGAGAAAGAAGCGAAAGAGCGAGAGCTGGGTCTATGGGATAAGGAATAAGGAGAATCTTATGAATGAAAAAGAGAATCCACACGTATAAGTTTACGATTTATTTTGATAGTAATGCAAATTGTGAATGTGAGACTGAAGAAATATCTTACGAGGAACTCACAAAGATGTTGGATATGCCAGTGAAACAGGCGTTGAATAAGTTTGGATATATAAATTTAAGAATAGAAGTATTAGACCATGAGGAGATGAAATTATGTCACATACAAAACAATATGAGCTGATCATAGAGCGTGCAAAGGATATGCAGATCATACAGATGGAGGAGGATCTTCTCAGTATCATGATGGATCTTGAAAGTGCAGATGAGACGTTCCACGTACGTTGGGATGACTTATTGGCCGCAGATGATTTCAACTTCGTACATGATGTTTGCGGCATCCGGAATCACATCGTCCGGGATAACTTCCCATCACATGATTTTGGATACTTCGTACCACGTTTTGCGGGAGATAGGACATGATGATCCTGCGGTTAGAATTCGTACACGAAAGTGAAAGGACGCAGCTTCTAAAGAAGATCCGGGAGGATTATATCATCGTGGAAGAAAGTAAGGTGACCCCTTCCAAAAAGAAAAACAGCAAGAAGCTGCTGCAATTCATAGAAATAGAGAAACGGATCTAGCGGTACCACTCACTGGTACAACGAAAACGAAAACAAAAACGTAAAGAGGAGAAATAGAAATGAATAAAATCATCGCTATAACAAACAGAAAAGGTGGCAGTGGAAAGACGACGACCGCCAAGAATCTAGCATACGATCTCACACTGAACGGGAAACATGTGCTGCTCATCGATCTGGATCCACAATGCAATGCGACCGAAGGGCTGACGAGTAGAAAGTATAGCCGGACTGTCATCGGGATGCTGGAATGGATGCCGGTACGAAAGTGTATCTACAAAACAAGGTTCAAAGATCTGGATATCCTGCCGGGTAATGATTATCTTGCCAGTACAGAGGTACAGGACGATATCTTGATAAAACAGGTATCACCAATCCGAGAGGATTATGATCACATCATCATCGACACATCCCCCTATTTCAATAAGCTCACCGCAGAAATACTTAAGATCAGTGACCTGGTCATCATCCCAACCCTACTGGAAGACGATTCTATGAGAGGCGTCATGACGACAATCCAGGAACTGATGGCATTGTTTGGGGAAAGCATCCGCTGCAGGGTCCTGGCAACGATGGTGGACAGAAGCAAATATGCAGAGAATCTATTTACAGCTTTGAAAGAGGATATCGGAACATTATGCTTCGACACCTATATCCGGGAGAATCGGATACCAGTCCGAAGAGCAAGGCAGCATCATGCGCCGCTCTCTTATCGCTACCGGTATACATCGAAGGCTGCCAGAGACTACGAAAGGCTCACAAAAGAAATACTGGAGGTAATATGATATGGCGAAGAAAAGTATCCTCGGGGAATTCATGCAAAGCTCTGCAGGAAAGAAGCTGGGCTTTGACAATCATATCAAGAACATCCATTATACAAAAATCAAGCGACCGCAACGAAATCGCGAATTAAGAAGAATCGATGAATTGGCTGAAGATATCCGGGAGGACGGCCTGGAAAACAACCTTCTGGTACGAACGATAGAAGATGACAGATACGAAGTAGAACTGATCGGAGGGGAACGCCGATATTCTGCGATCCTGCGAAATATCGAACATGGAGATAGGACCTATGAATATATCCCCTGTAAGGTCTTGACGATGAGTGATATAGACGCGCGGAAACGTTTGATCTTGAACAATATGGAAAATGATCCGTTGACGAATGCCGAAAAACTGGAAGCTGTCGAGGAACTGAAAGAGATATACAAAGCAAAGAAGGAGGCCGGGGAAAACATCCCGGGGCGTATCCAGACGATCATCGCAAGTGAGATGGGGCTGAAGAAATCCCAGGTAGCCAATTATGAAAAGATTCTGAATCATGCATCAGAGGAAGTCAGAGAGAGCATCCGGAAAGAAGAACTGCCTCTTGATGCCGCTGCGACACTGGTGGATCTGGATGAAGAAGAACAACGCCGGTTTCTGAACGAACATGATACCTACAGTAAGAAAGCGGTGGAATCCTACAAAGAAGCAAAGCATGCGCAAGAGCAGCCAATCGAAAAGCAACTCTATTATGATGAACACGATGAGATTCAAGAAATCGATATAGAGGATGTAGATCAAAGGAAGGATACAGAGGATGAGGAAGCCTTAGAAAGTGAAGCATGGGACAGCATAACAGATACGCCCCCTGTAGAAACGATCGAGGATATCATGACGGATATCGTCAATAACATGGAGAAACTGGAGCCGAAACTCCGTGGTGTCGAATTCCGTAATGAATATGCACAGTTTCAAAAGATCCAACGAGAGATCGATACATTGATGGAAGGATTAGGTCTGGTCTGTGAAGAGGCGTAGGTCCTATATCTTTGTACCAGTGACTGGTACAAGTCCGTGCACAACACGAGGACACATAAGGAGGAGAAATGAAAAATCGCAGAACTGATATATCCTGCAGGATAAAAAAAGCAATCGTAAGTGTAGCGATCAATGTGACCACGATCGTACAAGAGCTATACGCAGAGGACCGAAAAGAGCTGATCGCTCAGATATCTGAAAGGAAAAGAAGAAAATATAAAGTTGCTTTGCATATGGTCAATATAAGCAAAACGATCACACACCTTGCGATGAATTATCTGCTCATGAAGATCATGTGGCAGATCGTCATGAACCCACCATTCGGCAAAGAAAAATACATGTTCTCATTCGAAGTCTGTCGTGAGTTGTTTGTTTGCTTCGCGTTGTTTGCTTGCTTCACTGTGATCATCGTCGATATTGAATGCACGAGGTGGATGTGTAAAAAGAAATCTATCAATATAGATAAATACCTTCGTATGCTCCCCTACCTGCCGATCAGTGGTGTCATATATCTATTCATAGCAGATATCGGAAACATAGATATCCTTTATCATATATTCCTTATCTTCCTTCTATTTTCGATATGTAAATCTCTGTCGAAAGCTATGGAACCTATCGTTTATCCATATCCCTCTATATCTCAATAAACCACAAAAGATCAAGTGTACCAGTGAGTGGTACAGCAAAGAAAGGAGCACGTGCATATGATATTCTGGAAAAAATTCTATATCGTAAGGGAAACAAAAAGGCTCATGTCTACTCTGCCGATCACGAAAACACCCGTTTCTTATGTGTATTTTCAAATGGAGTGGATCGATTTCTATCGAATGAAATATCGCTTCATTCTGGAGACCGATGCAACCCACGGTCATCGAATCACAACATCCTAGAGAAAAGCAAGCTATCGATATTTGTACTATGATATGCCGGATAGTTTGCAGTATACGAGGACAGAAATTTGGAAATTGAGAATGCAAAAAAACAGTCAGCAAACGGTGAGGATCCCTTTCTACACCGATGCGATGCATTTGTTTGAAAATGAAGATATATGCTTTTTCAGTTGGTGTGATAATGGCATCACACCAACGAAGCCGGGATTGTATATATTGGGATGAATCTGTAGTAACAGGAATGCAAATCAAGGAGTCTTATACATGAAGATAAAAGAGAATCTTGCATAAAGGAAATTGAGTTATCGTGAGCTTGGAGCGTTGACGAATATCAACTATGTTACTCTTTACTATATAGAATGTGGTAAAACTCCGAACCCTCAGATATCGGTCATCGTTATATTAGCTCAGTTTTTCAATATCAGTCTGGATGAATTTGTAAATGTTGATTTGAAATGTAAAAACAGTATAGAGGATAAAGTAAACGATACATAAAACGGAATACATATAGAGCGTCATTATAAGTGTACCAGTGAGTGGTACAAAAAAATCTGCTGTTGCAGTCGGTAGAGAATCGCCATAACCTCTTCTTCTGTGAAATAAGTGCTATGGAAATTGACAGAGCCTCAACGAGAATAAATCGCGAGAATACTAGAAACTATTGTTAATATCTTGATTATGTAATCAACATATTCCATAATCATCGACTCCTTTCTACAGGAGACGATATATGTCCTGATTCCCTACCGACTGTAACAGCAGAGAATCTTTCAAAATATGTACCAGTGAGTGATACAAAAAATCTGTTGTAGAAGTCGACAGAGTAGCGATTACAGTCTGTAAGTTGAACTGATACTTATGAAAACCAAAAAACTAAAATGAATCATATCTTACTTCTTAGAAGTTTTATATAGCTCAATAAGAGTCTTGATAATCAATAAGATTATATTTACAAAATTAAAAAATCCCATAAACATCATCTCCTTTCTACCAGGAGATAACATCAGTTCCGTTTCTCTGCCGATTTCTACAACAGATAATCCGTTAGTGTGTAAGTATTTACATATACATATTGCCACAATAGGAAGGATGAGTGCAATGTATCTACAGAAAAATTTTAATTATCTAAAATTTAGAGAAGATGTATCCTTTAGAAAGATTGCAAAAGAAACAGGCATCAATACAAATACACTTCAGATATTATCTAAGAAACATGACGAAAATATGAGGATAGAAGTAGTTTTGAAGCTTGCCGATTTCTTTCAGGTTTCATTAGATGAATTCGTAAAAAAAGATCTGACACGAATGTCTGAGAGGATGTACCAGTGACTGGTACAGGAACATATATCGATTTTAATAGGTAAGATCACGATGAAAGGAGGAATCACATGAAGTTCAAAACATATACAGAATTATCAAAAGCATTACCAAGCGCAAAGATATGCTATGAACAACTGCCTGATGAAGAGCTCGATAAGAAAATGCTGGCATCATTCGTATATTTGATACAAGTATGTGAAAGCGTCTTTGAAGAGGAAACGACACGCAGGGAAAAGCAACGTATCGGGATACAGCATGCGCAACAGAATGGAGTTCATTCTGGGCGACCTGCAATCCGCTGTAGTAAGAAATTCCTGAAGCTTGCATATCTGCAATCTAAAAATAAAATAACAGCGAAAGATGCTGCTGAACAGCTGCATATATCTCTATCTACCTATTATAAGCTACGGCATAAACATCGTAAGGAGATAGGTAAATGGAAGAAGCAAGAAGACTGATCATATTTCTGATCATCGATCTATCTGCTTTCCTCTGTTATTTGTTAGGAAAAGCCGATACGAATCAGCACCACCATGAAGGAGAGTAAGCAAGAAAACTCATATAGACTCTATCAGGGAAATGTACCAGTCAGTGGTACACCAGAAACAGGCTATGTATCATGAGCATCCTTGAAATCGGGATCATGGCAATTCCCTTCGTCATATCTTCTTTTACTTTTCACAGGTGAGCACCGATAAGCGATCTAAATATGAAAAAAGTACCAGTTACTGGTACAGATATCCAATCATCTAACTGACTACAAGATTCGAACAGCGAGAATCAGCTGAAGTTTGTGTTTATACCCTCTAGTCGATGACAGAATCGGAACAGGGAAACCCGATGATCTGTCACCGACTGCAGGATACAAGATACATATCCAGCAGTCGACGGTAGAAAGTTAAGGGAGAAATCAAATGATGGATTCGATCATAATGTATGAATAAATTTATCTAGGCAATCAACTCTCTACCATCGGCTACAGGATAGGCGATATGAAGCGATATGATTATAGCACATGAAATGCGATAGCGTGCGAATACATATACATAAAAAGAAAAAAGGAGCATATGTACAGGGGTTTATCATTTTATACAACGATTGTATAAAATGTACCAGTGACTGGTACATTCAGACATTCATATGAAAAGGTGTCATGAGCCATATCTCGGCATAAACATAAGAACCACATATGGAGCGGAGAAAATCATGCAAATGTTCCCAGGAACCATCATTGTTCCTGGGAACAGATGAAATCGTGGAAATGCGTTTCCGTAACATCAAAGGATATATCCCATCCTCTGGACGACCGTAGAGACATGTAAGAAAAATGTAATAAAGAAGTTCTACTGTATGCATGGATCAGGCCTCTACGATCGGCCACAAGTTAGGATATGTTCCGCTTATAATTATAACAGATAGAAAAGAAATTGCCAGAATGATGCAAGGCATTTGTACCAGTTACTGGTACAATACAGACGCAAGTGAAACGAGCTGGTCATCAAGTACATAATAATTTATGTTAAAAAGAGATATCGAAGAAGATATGTAATTGTTATCACCTTACGATAGTGATATACTAAAAATAGATAGAAAGTGGAGGGAAACTATTATGAAGAAATTACTAAGTATCGCTGCAGTGGCAGCACTTGTATTAACAGGATGCAACAAGAATCTAAAAGTCACACCGGCAGAAAAGCTGACTATAGAATATGGAGATAAACTCGACAATAACAAACTCTTTGACGCAAAAAAATCTGATAAAAATATCAAAGTTGATAAAGTACAGGATTTTAATGCAAAGAAAGTTGGAGATCAGACCTTGAAGGTCA
>OBUZ01001024.1_pt1 | contig 10489 bp, 8 predicted proteins | sample 1494961 | NCBI WGS metagenome assembly OBUZ01 (sample SAMEA2579939, study PRJEB22360) | human gut metagenome | biome: human gut; feature: human-associated habitat; material: faeces | place: Denmark | collected 2008/2010
TGTTTTTTTATTGCTTCTGAAAGGATATGGAGATAGAAGACAGGAGATAATAGACGCAGAAAACAGGATACGAATAACCGAAGCGGTGTAAAAGACATCATTACAAATTAATCGATAAAAAAATACTTATTTACTCTTGACTCCTGAAGGCATTGGGTATATACTAACCATAGAACGTTAATTATTTAACAAAATAGAAAAACTTATAAATGAAAAGCTTATCTTAGTTCAATCTAAATCGTTTTTATTATTAATGAGGAGGCGGCATCCATGAAGAAGATGGAAGGTAAAGTCGTACTGATTACCGGCGGTGCGAGAGGGATCGGTTATGGTATTGCAAAGGCATTTGCAGAAGAGGGCGCCAATATCGTTATTACGGGACGTACGGCGAGTACACTGATCGAGGCAAGAGAGAATCTGGAAGCAGATTACGGCATCGAGGCGCTGTTTGTAGTCGCGGATGGCGGCGATGAGACGGCTGTAAAGAACGTGGTAAAGCAGGCGGTTGACCGTTTTGGCAAGCTGGATTGTCTTGTTAATAACGCACAGGTTTCTAAGTCCGGCACAATGCTGGTGGACCACACGAAAGAGGATTTCGACCTTGCGATCTATTCCGGTCTGTATGCGACGTTTTTCTATATGAGAGAGGCGTTCCCGTATTTGAAGGAGACAAAAGGCAGCGTAATCAATTTCGCCTCCGGAGCGGGCCTGTTCGGCAAACTGGGCCAGTCTTCCTATGCGGCAGCCAAAGAGGGAATTCGCGGTATGTCCCGTGTGGCAGCGGCAGAGTGGGGCGAGTTTGGAATCAATGTGAATGTAGTCTGCCCGCTGGCCATGACACCTGGTCTGGAAAAGTGGAAAGATGAGTATCCAAAACTGTATGACCAGACGATTCAGAGCATTCCTCTCAAGCGATTTGCAGATCCGGAGAAGGATATCGGACGTGTCTGCGTATTTCTTGCATCGGACGACGCGAGTTATGTGACGGGTGAAACAATTACACTTCAGGGTGGAAGCGGATTGAGACCATAAATGAAAAGAATCCATCGGAGACGATACGTCTTCCGGTGGATTCATTTATTCCCGCAAGCAGCGAGTCGGGTGGAACCGTTCCTATTCAGCAAGCGTTTCCCATATTTCATAGAGTTCTTCCAGCCTTGTCTGAATTTCTTCTTTCTCTTTGTTGAGTTCCATGAGGCGGGAGACATCGGTGAAGACTTCTTCCCGGGTGAGAAGCCCGTCGATTTCGCCGTCCCTTGTCTCCAGCTGATGAATCTCATCCTCGGTCTTCTTTAAGTCGTTCTGCCGTTTGCGGATTCTGGCCTGTTCCTCTTTAAATGCCTTCCAGTCCTGTTTGACTTCGGAACCCTCGGGAGTCTGTGATGCACCACCTTCCGCTCCGTTTTCCTGATTTCCTGACGGCTCTGAGGCGTAAAGCTCTGTCATCAGCTCTTTCTTTTCCAGATAATAGTCATAATTGCCGATATAATTGACCAGCGTGTGACCCGTCAGGTCGAGAATGCGGGTGGCCGTTTTGTTGATGAAGTAACGGTCGTGGGACACGTAGAGAATTGTGCCCGTATAGCTGTTCAGCGCATCCTCCAGAATTTCCTTGGAGGTGATATCCAAATGGTTCGTCGGCTCATCGAGGATCAGGAAATTGGCCTCGGACAGCATCAGCTTCGCCAGAGAGACGCGTCCCCGTTCGCCGCCGCTTAAGTCCTTGACCCGTTTGAACACATCGTCTCCGGTGAACAGAAACGCGGCAAGAATGTTCCGGATCTGCGTGTTGTTCATGTTGGGATACGTATCAGAAAGCTCGTCGAAGAGCGTCTTTTCCATGTGCAGAACCTGATGTTCCTGGTCGTAATAGCCGATATGCACCTTGGAACCGAGACGAATTTCCCCGGTATCTGCAGGCAGTAAGTTGTTCAATATCTTTAAAATCGTGGTCTTTCCGGTTCCGTTGCCTCCGATAATGGCAACCCGCTCCCCCCGTTTGATATCAAAATCCACATGGTCAAACAGATGGTTGGGACCGAAGGCCTTGCTCAGGTCACGGACGGTCAGCACATCGTTACCGCTGATGATGTTGGGCTCTAAACGGATTCGCATCTCGTCATTGACTTCCGCCGGTTTTTCCAGGACCTCGATCTTATCCAGCATCTTTTCACGGCTTTCCGCCCGTTTGATGGATTTTTCCCTGTTGAAGGATTTCAGCTTCGCAATGACCTCCTCCTGGTGGCGGATTTCCTGCTGCTGGTTTAAATAAGCCTTCATTTTCGCGTCCCGGATCATGGCGCGCTTTTCACTGTAGGCTGTGTAATTGCCCTGGTATACGGCGAGATTGCCGCTGTCCATCTCGATAATCTTTGTGACGACGCGGTCGAGGAAATACCGGTCATGGGCGACGATGATGACGCTTCCGTCGTAATTGGTCAGATAACCCTCCAGCCAGGCGATGGAGTTCATGTCTAAATGGTTGGTAGGCTCGTCCAGAAGAATAATATCGGGCTTTGTTAAAAGAAGCTTGCCCAGGGAGACTCTGGTCTTCTGGCCTCCGGACAGGGCCGATACCGGCTTCGTGAATTCTTCCTCCATAAAGCCCAGACCTTTTAACACACCGGTTACCTCGCTCTGATAGGCGTAACCGTTTTGAAGTTCAAATTCATGGTTTAAACGGCTGTAGACGGAAAGCATGTTTTCCAGCTCATCTCCGGAAGCGTGTTTCATATCCAGCTCCAGTCTGCGGATTTTTGCTTCCATCTCAATCAGCGGCCGCTTTACCTCCAGTACCTCGTCGAAAATGGACTTATCGCCGCCCAGCTCCTGGTGCTGCGCCAGGTATCCCAGTGTCTTTCCCTTGGAAATGACAACCTCGCCTTCATCGGCTGCCAGCTCTCCGATGATGATTTTTAACAGTGTGGATTTGCCGGCGCCGTTGATGCCGACGATGGCTGCCTTTTCATGATCCTCTATATGAAAGGAAGCATGGCGGATAATTTCCGTGCTTCCAAAGGCCTTGCTTATGTTGCTGCATGATAAAATCATGGTAGTTCCTCCCCTTGAATGGATCGAATAAATGTTGAATAACACGAATAGTATAATATAGGTTGGAATTTTTTTCAACTGCAACGATTAAGAGGACCGCCCAAACAAGAAAAATAAAACCTGTTTGACATTATTTTGTCATGCCTGTATAATAGTAGTTAATTTAACAAAACAAGCGAAAAGTCCCTCGCCGCTGTAAGGCAGAGGGATGAAAAGGAATAAACAAACTATTGAAGAAGGTGAAGATGTGGCAGAAAAAGAGATATCAAAAGCAGTGATTGCGAGGTTACCGAGATATTACCGATATCTTGGAGAACTGATGGAGGATGGGGTGGAAAGAATTTCTTCCAATGACTTGAGTGTCCGTATGAAGGTTACTGCGTCTCAGATCCGCCAGGATCTGAATAATTTTGGAGGCTTTGGACAGCAGGGCTATGGCTATAATGTAAAGTATTTATATACGGAGATCGCTAAGATCCTCGGAATCGACAGACAGCATAATATTGTAATTATCGGTGCGGGTAATCTGGGACAGGCAATTGCAAATTATGCGAATTTTGAGAAGCGGGGCTTTCTGATCAAGGGAATGTTCGATATTAATCCCCGTCTTATCGGGCTCGTCGTACGAGGGATTGAGATCAGAAGTGTCGATGATCTGGAGCAGTTTGTGAGGGATAACGACGTTCAGATTGCAGCTTTGACGATACCAAAGACCAAGGCGCCGGAGATTGCGGACCGTCTTGTGAGCGCCGGAATCAAGGCAATCTGGAATTTCGCCCATACGGATCTGGTGGTACCGGATGACGTGGTGGTGGAGAACGTACACCTTTCTGAGAGCCTGATGCGCTTATCCTATAAGGTTTGCAGCATGCAGGACAAGGCAGAGGAAGAAAAGGCGGAGCGGGAAAAAGGCAAATCTTGACCCATTTCGTTTGTGAAATGAGTGCCGGCAGGCAAAGGAGAAATTCTTCTTTGCCTGTCGGCAGTTTTGTATTATAATAGAGAACATGCAGAGATGAGTTTCAGATCGTTAAGACTGAGGGATGAGTTTTTAGTCGGAAAGGCGAATGGGTATGAGATATCTGGTATCGGGAAGCCAGATGAAGGAAGTGGACAGCTATACCATCCAGTCCATAGGAATCCCTTCACTGGTGCTTATGGAGCAGGCGGCCGCGGCCGTTGTGCGCGAAGTGCAGATAAAGGCGGAGAAAAAGGACCGTATCTGGGCAGTCTGCGGGACTGGGAATAATGGGGCGGACGGGATTGCAGCCGCCAGGCTTCTCCATTTAAAGGGGTACACCGTGACCGTGATCCTGGCAGGGACGAAGGAGAACGGGACGGATGAATACAAGAAGCAGCTGGCCATTGCGGAGCGGCTGGGCCTGAATCTGATTGAGTACAGCGATTTTATACCGGGGCGCTGCGAACTTATTATCGACGCCGTGTTCGGCGTGGGGCTGTCCAGAGAGGTAGGCGGAACGTACCGGGACCTGCTGGCCACGCTCCCCGGATGCGGAGCGGCTTACGTGGTGGCTGTGGATATTCCGTCCGGAATTCACGCCGACACGGGGGAGGTCATGGGAATCGCCCTGAAGGCCGATGTGACGGTTACCTTTGGCTATGAAAAGCTGGGGACGCTTCTCTATCCGGGACGCGCTTACAGCGGCGCCGTTGTTGTGGCGGATATCGGTTTTCCGCCGGTCAGCTTAGAGAGGCTGAGCCCGGAACTGTTTACCTATGAAGCTGAGGATATCCGTATGATTCCAGCCCGGCCGGCATATTCCAATAAGGGTACCTTCGGCCGTGTCCTGATTGCCGCGGGTTCGAAAAATATGAGCGGAGCGGCCTATTTAAGCGCCATGGCGGCATACCGGATGGGGGCCGGTCTGGTGAAGATCTTTACCGTGGAGGAGAACCGGGCGATCCTGCAGACTGCGCTTCCTGAGGCGATCATCACCACCTACGACCAGGAGGAGGCAGAGACGCCTACCGTGCGTTTCCAGACGCTTCTGGAGGCGCAGTGTGAATGGGCCAGCGTCATCGTCCTGGGCCCCGGAATCGGCCAGGAGCCGTATACGAGAAACCTGGTGGAGACGGTGCTGGCCAATGCCTACGTTCCCATTATTCTTGATGCGGACGGACTTAATACCATTGCGGCATTTCCGGAGCTGACCAATTATTTTACGGAGAATATCATCGTGACGCCTCATCTCGGTGAGATGGCGAGGCTGACGGGCAGTTCGGTGGAGACGATCAGAGGGTGTCTGATCCCCACCGCGAGGGAATACGCGGACCGTTATGGAATTACCTGCGTGCTGAAGGACGCGGTGACGGTGGCGGCCTTAAAGGACCAGCGGACCTACATCAATACCAGCGGCAACAGCGCCATGGCGAAGGCGGGAGCGGGGGATGTCCTGACCGGAATTATCGCAGGACTTTTGGCGCTTGGCATGGAGGAATCGGACGCCGCGGCCATGGGTGTATACCTGCACGGACGAGCGGGGGATCTGGTAAAGCTTCAGTCGGGAGAGCACGGCCTTCTGGCCCGGGAACTGACGGAAGCACTGGCAGACATTATAAAATCATGAGATAGAATAATCTGAAGGAAGTATAGAGAAATGGAACGATACAGCAGAGTTTATGAGACGGTAAATCTGGACGCCATCAGACAGAATATGGAAGCTATGAGGGCCAATCTAAAGGAAGGCACTGAGATGATTGGCGTGGTAAAGGCGGATGGATACGGTCATGGCTCAGTGCCGGTGGCGTGTGCCATCGACTCTTACGTAAGCGGATACGCGACGGCCACCCCGGAGGAGGCTGTCATATTGAGAAAACACGGTATTACGAAGCCCATTCTGATTCTCGGAGTGAGCCCGGAGAGCAGCTTCAGCCAGCTGATCGAGTACGATCTCCGCCCGGCCATCTTCCGCTATGAAAGCGCGGCGCGCCTGTCGGAACTGGCAGTACAGGCGGGGAAAAGGGCGTCCATCCACATCGCTCTGGATACCGGAATGAGCCGGATCGGTTATCCGGTGACTGCGGCGGCGGCGGAGGAGACTGCGCGGATCAGCCGTCTTCCGGGAATCCGCATCGAGGGTCTCTTCACTCATTTCGCAAGGGCGGATGAGAAGGACAAAGCTGCCACGGACCGCCAGATGGAGCTGTTTACCACGTTCGTTTCCATGCTTTCTGAGCGGGGCGTCACGATTCCGGTTCTGCATTGTTCCAACAGTGCGGGAATTTTAGAGCTTCCGAAGGCGAACTTTAACGCGGTCCGCGCGGGAATCTCCATTTACGGCCTCTATCCGTCGGATGAGGTGGAGAAGGAGCCGGTTCGTCTGATACCGGCCATGGAGTTAAAGAGTACCATAACCTATTTGAAGACGATTGCGCCGGGAACTCCGGTCAGCTATGGCGGCACCTTTACGGCAGAGAGAGAGACCTCCATTGCGACTATTCCGGTAGGGTACGGGGACGGTTATCCCCGGGCGTTGTCAGGCCGGGCGGATGTCCTGATCCGCGGCCGCCGTGCCAGAATCCTGGGCCGTGTCTGTATGGACCAGCTGATGGTGGATACGACGGATATCCCTGAGGCGGAGGAGGGAGACGAGGTCACTCTGATCGGAAAAGACGGAGAGGAGGAGATTACAGTAGAGGAGCTGGCGCGCATCGGCGGCGGATTCCATTACGAAATCCTCTGCGACATCGGCAAGCGTGTCCCAAGAGTCTACATAGAAGCGGGAAAAGTGGTCGGAAAAAAAGATTATTTTGATGATATTTATGAAGGTTTCGGAAAGTAATCCGAAAAGGAAGTGAAGGGACGAATAACGTCATCCATGTCCGTATCATATCATAGAATATGCGGCAAAAGAACTTGAGCGAATAACTTAAGTGAATACACGAGTCAAAAAAGGTCAATAATAGACGTAAATCAATTGACGGAGTGTGAGAAAGTGATAATCAGACGTGGAGACATTTTTTATGCAGACCTAAGACCGGTAGTAGGCTCCGAGCAGGGAGGAATCCGGCCGGTCCTCATCATACAGAACGACATCGGAAACAAGCACAGCCCCACCGTCATCTGCGCAGCAATCACGTCCCGGATGAACAAGGCAAAGCTTCCCACCCATGTCGAACTCGATACCAGAAGATGCGATATGATAAAAGATTCCGTAATCCTGTTAGAGCAATTAAGGACCATAGACAAGCAAAGACTGAAAGAGAAGATTTGTCACATCGATGAGGAACTTCAGGAGAAAGTGGACTATGCGTTAAAAATCAGTTTGGAACTGGATACATAGTTCAGGAATACGAAAGAGATGGGATAAACTTGTAAACCTGCAGAATTATTAAGAATTGTGGTTCCTCATAAGGCTGAGAGAGATTTCGGGAGTTTCGTTCCGCCAGGGAGCCGGCGCCGGCGCACTTCCCACAGTTTCAGCTCATGGTTTCGGCCGGGAAGTAATTTACGAAAGCAGCTTTTCATAATTCTGCAAGTTTACGGTTTATCCTGTGAAGGAAGCGTAAATACTTGACAAATGAGGGGGAGGAGGGTATCATCTTTCATAGCTATGAGCAGGGATAAAGAACACCCAACACCTGGTGCAAAGCTGTACCGGTTCCCCAAAAACAACAACCAATGACAATCAATTAAAGGAGTAAAACAAGACAATGGACGATGGCAACCCGCTTCCCAGCGTGGCAATATTTTTACTATTCATCCTGTTAGACGCCATATTCTACGGATTTGGCGCTGCAATTCAAAACGTCAACACGAATGACTTAGAGCATCAGATGGAAGAAGGCAGTGACAAGGCAAGAAAGCTGCTACATATCGTTAACAGGCCTACCCGGTTTGTAAACACGATACAGGTTTCGACCAATATCATAGGCATAATCACCGGTGCCTTTATTTTAGAGCAGTTGGGCGGCCGCCTTACCCTTATTCTGGACCGCCGGGCGAGCATGTCAGCTCCCTGGCTTTCCATCTTAAGCCTTCTGATCGTAGGCATTCTCCTGATCGTGCTGCTTATCAGCTTCGGCATCGTGATTCCGAAACGCTGTGCGGCCCAGAATCCGGAGAAATGGGGATATAACATGCTTCCGGTCGTCACCTTTTTCATGGTTCCCCTAATGCCGTTTACCTGGCTCATCAACGCTGTGGCATTTCTGTTTTTGAAGCTGATCGGGATCGATATGATGTCGGACAATGAAAATGTGACAGAAGAGGACATCATGTCCATGGTCAATGAAGGCCACGAGCAGGGCGTCTTAGAGGCCAGAGAGGCGGAGATGATCACCAATATTTTCGAACTGGACGACAAGGACGCCGGCGACATCATGACGCACCGGAAGAACCTGGTTGCCCTGGACGGCTCCATGACCTTAAAGGAGGCGGTGAATTTCATCCTGAAGGAAGGCTATAATTCCAGGTACCCGGTTTACGAAAAGGATATTGACGACATCACCGGCATCCTTCATATGAAAGATGCGCTCATTGCCGCGGAAAACGGCGGTAATGCGTCGGTTCCGATCTGTGAGATCGAGGGACTTCTGCGGGAGGCCCATTTCATTCCGGAGACGAGAAACATCGATTCTCTCTTTAAGGAGATGCAGTCCCAGAAGATTCACATGGTTATCGTGGTCGATGAGTACGGGCAGACGGCCGGTATCGTCACCATGGAGGACATACTGGAAGAGATCGTCGGCAGCATCATGGATGAATACGACGTGGATGAAGAATTTATTGCCGAGTCGGAGGACGGCTCCTATATTGTCAGCGGCATGACACCGTTAGACGAGGTGGCCAAGACCCTGGATATCGAATTTGAGGAGGACGATTACGACTCCTATGACACCATCAACGGGTTCCTCATCTCGAGGCTGGACCGCATTCCGCAGGAAGGCGAGCAGACGGAGGTGGAATACGAGGGATACGGATTCAAGATTCTCCAGGTGGAGAACAAGATGATTCATACCATCCGCGTACAGAGGCTTGCGCCTCCGCCGGATACCCCGTCAGGGCCGGAAAATGGCGGGGAAAGCCCGGTGGAGAGCGAAAATTCCTTGCCAGATTAACAGAATGGTGTTAAAATGGAAAAGATGCTGATTTTTAGAATATTTTCAGGACGAAGAAGATAAAGGAAAAGGAGTGTTATAACAATGTCAGGACATTCAAAGTTCGCAAATATCAAACACAAAAAAGAGAGAAATGATGCTGCAAAAGGCAAAGTTTTCACTGTAATCGGAAGAGAAATTGCAGTGGCAGTGAAAGAAGGCGGACCGGACCCTGCGAATAACAGCAAGCTGCGCGATGTCATTGCAAAAGCCAAAGCCAACAATATGCCGAACGATACGATTGACCGTGGAATCAAGAAGGCGGCCGGCGACGCTAATGCTGTGAATTATGAGACCATTACATATGAAGGATATGGTCCGAACGGGGTAGCGATCATTGTTGACACCTTAACCGACAACAAAAACAGGACGGCAGCCAATGTGAGAAGCGCCTTTACCAAGGGCGGCGGAAATGTAGGAACGCCAGGCTGTGTATCATATATGTTCGATAAAAAGGGCCAGATCATCATTGATAAGGAAGAGTGTGAGATGGACCCGGATGAACTGATGATGATGGCTCTGGATGCGGGAGCCGAGGATTTCTCCGAGGAGGAAGACAGCTACGAGGTGATCACGGCGCCGGAAGATTTCAGCGCGGTGCGTGAAGCGCTGGAAGCGGCCGGAATTCCGATGGCAGAGGCCGACGTAACCATGATCCCGCAGACCTGGGTAGAACTGACCGATGAGGACGCGATCAAAAAGATGAACCGCACTCTCGATCTTCTGGACGAGGATGACGACGTTCAGGCCACCTATCACAACTGGGAAGAATAATATTGAAATGAGAAGCCGGCTTAAGAAAATAATACTTTCTGAGCCGGCTTTTTGCATAAAGAAGAGGGCGAATGCAAATTGAAGGAAGAAGAGGCATACGTAAGGGCCGTTGATGTGGATTACTCCTTCCATCTGGCAAAGCGGATGGAGCAGTATAAGTGCAACAAGGCGCTGGGATACCGGACGGCCGGTTCCAGGGCGGAATGGGAGACCGGGGAGATGATCCGGCGGGAGATGGAGGCCATCGGGCTGGAACGAGTGAGAAAGGATGAAATCTCACTGGATTCCTGGGAGGTTAAACAGGCCATCTTAAGATTTTACGACGCCTCCGGTCAGCTGAAGGAGTGTCAGCTGGGGGCGTATCAGACGGATTTTCACACCGATGGATTCGAGGAGTTCACCATCGTCTGCGGCGGTAAGGGGACGGCGGCGGATTACGAGGGCGCCGATGTCTCCGGCAAGCTGGTTTTGGCAGAGATCAACCAGAGGGAGGAGTGGTGGATTAATTTTCCCGTGTATGAGGCCCATATCCGGGGCGCGGCGG
>OBUZ01001028.1_pt1 | contig 10479 bp, 10 predicted proteins | sample 1494961 | NCBI WGS metagenome assembly OBUZ01 (sample SAMEA2579939, study PRJEB22360) | human gut metagenome | biome: human gut; feature: human-associated habitat; material: faeces | place: Denmark | collected 2008/2010
TACGTACGGTTCAATGAGAGGGAAATAACACTCGCTGTTATTTCTCTACTCTATTTTTTGTGGGGGGGAGATTTACGGGATACTCAGCATTTCAAGTAACTGTGGAAGAAAGAAACGTTTCTATTTCTGTACGTGCCAGATTAAAGCCGCCGACCTGACAGTGCTGTTCTCCGCCTTCCGAAGCCGTAAATATCCGGCTGGTGACAGAGGAGGCGTGGGTCAATTTTCGCTCGATCTGCCGCATTCTCTTAACCGGCACATAGTGGTACCGGTAATATACATTCCGTGCGTTATCATCTCCTTTCCCTCCGATTGTAAGGAGTCCGGAAAAAAGTTTCAATTACCAGATGGAACTGATTGGATAAGCAATAAAATGCGACAATTAGTTGCTTATCCATATAGAATGTGCTATTCTGCTCGTATCAGGCTGCTATTCCTGCACGTAAGCGGCCAAAGGACGCCCGCCAAGTGCTCATAACGAGCCACTCCACTAGGTTCGTGAGGGACCTCACCAAGTGGAGATGACATGCATCGCACGTAAGCGGTCAAAAGACGCCCGCTAAGTGCTCATAGCGAGGAGGAAATGGCATGAATCAGCAGGATTTGCGTGTGATTAAAACGAAGAAGAATATAGAAGAGTCATTTCTGCGGCTGCTGGAAAAGAAGTCCTTTTCCGAGATCACGGTGCAGAATATACTGGATGAGGCGCTGATCAACCGGTCCACCTTTTACAAACACTATTCGGACAAATACGATCTGGCCAGACTGCTGTCGGACCGGATGTTTCGGGAGTTTCAGGATATGCTGGAAAATCGTTTTCTGGCATCGCAGAACAGGGAAGTATATGAGACTATCGATGTGATTTACGAGGTGCTGTATGATAAACGGGAGACATTTCTGAATCTGTGGAAAATACATACGGATGAGGTTCAGCTGGAGAACGAGATGGCGGATTATTTAAAGCACCGGTTTATTGCTGCCTACAGTTCAGGCTTTATCGGCAACGCCAGCCAGATGGATTATTTATCCGGAACCTACGCGGCCCTGACCATGTCGTCCTTAAAATGGTGCCTGAATCATGACTATGATACGGTGCGGGAGGTAGTTCCGCCTTTTGTCCGCAATATCCTTCTGGCAATGCAGGAGTTCCAGCAGCCATAACATAAATGCAAAGAACATGGGGAGAAGCTATGAAATATTTTGGATCAGGACTGGGGGAAATGCATAAGGAACTGGGAACGATGATACGGAAGGCGGATCGTCTGGAGGATGCCAGGCGTCTGTTTTCAGAGCTTCATGGCGCCCTGCATCTTTCGGAGGTGTCGGGGGGAGAGGAGAATGAGCTGGACCGGCTGACCGGAGACCTGGAGGACCCGGAGTATGCGGTGATGGTGACATCAAAGGATGAGACGATCGCCTGGGCCCTCTGGCATATTGCCAGGCTGGAGGATTTGACCATGAATCTTCTGGTCTCCGGAGGGGAGCAGGTATGGAACCGGGAGTGGGCCAGGCGTCTGGGAACAGCAGTTGCAGATACCGGCAACGCGATGAGTGACGATCAGATCATGGAGCTCAGCAAGGCGCTGCGCCCCGCCGAACTGCTGCAATACAGGAGCGCGGTCGGCAGAAGGACGAGACAGATCGTGGAAGGACTGACGGCCGATGATATGAAGCGGGAGGTCCGAAAAGAAGACTTAAAACGGATACGGGAGGAAGGCGGCGTCACAGCACAGGAGGACTCGGTCTGGCTTCTGGATTATTGGGAAAAGAAGGACGTGGCAGGGCTTTTGCTCATGCCGCCGACACGGGACCCCATGCTGCATTTAAACGACTGCTGTAAATGGAAACAGCAGATACGGTCGAAGAAAAAGTTTTATAGAAGCTAAATGAAAAAAATTGTAACCGGCCTGTAACGAATCGGGTTTCTGCAACACTAATTAACAGAGAGGAGGAAACACGTATATGGATTCCATGGAACAGATCTATTTATCACACGCGAAAACAGTATATGCCTTTCTCCTGACGAAGACACAGAACCCGGATCTGGCGGAGGAACTGACCCAGGAAACATTCTATCAGGCGGTGAAAAGCATCCATAAATTCAAAGAGCAGAGCAGTGTGTCTACCTGGCTCTGCGGCATTGCGCGGAACGTATGGTTCGATCATCTGCGGAAGCAGAAGGGCAGGGCCGATTTCAAGGAAGCGGAAGAGATTGCAGTCCCCTCCGCGGAGGAGGAAGTATTCTGTTCCTGGGATCAGCTTTCGGTCATGAAGCTGCTTCATCATCTGGAGGACCCCATGCGGGAGGTGATGTATCTGCGCCTGACCGGCAGTCTGACCTTTGGCCAGATCGGAGAGATCATGGGGAAGAGCGAGAACTGGGCGAGAGTGACTTTCTATCGGGGAAAGGAAAGAATTGTAAAGGAGGCGAAGGAAAATGAAACAGAACATACCCTGTGAAATGATCCGCGATCTTCTTCCGCTGTATGTGGAAGGGCTGACGTCCGAGGAGAGCAGCAGGCAGATCGAGGCGCATATGGAGACCTGTGAGGACTGCCGCGGCCGGTATCTGCGGATGAAAGAGGACCTTGGACGTGAAACGGATGTAAAACGAAAAGAAAATGAACGGGAAATTGATTATTTGAAAAAAATCAGGAAGAGCAATCTGCGAAAAGTACTTTTAGGCATTGGCTCCGCATTTGCCGTAGTCCTGCTGGCCCTGTTTTTAAAGCTGTTTGTCATCGGGTACCCGGTGGATTCCTATCTGGTGACGTATGCAAATGTGAACGAACACATGCTGGCGGTCGGAGGTGTCTTTTACGATTCCGCCTCTGTGTACCGGAGGTATAAACTGGCTGGAGAGGATGATGGAAATACAAAAATGGTGATCTATGCGTGTCTGCCGTCTGTCTGGAACAGGAGTGGAGTATTTAACCTGAACATTGATCTGACGGAGGTGGGAACGGATCTTTCCATCAATGGAATGACCGTGAAGCAGGACGGAACCATTGTAAGCAGGCAGGCAAATGAATTGTTCGCCGCGAAGCACCCGTATGTGGGAGATATGTCCGCCAACGGCAGAGTCGCACAGCTGCTCGGAATCGGCAGGGCGCTTGGCAGCTTTAAAAATGAGCTTCAGACTTCGGAGGAACCGTATGGCTGGACATTGAACTTTGAGAACAGCGCGGCGAATTCGGCTGTGTTTGAAGAGCAAATGAAGGGATACGCCTGTGTCCTGATGGCTCTGACCGGAAATCTGGGAGAGGTCAATTGGACGTACACGGTCGAACTGGAAGACGGGCCGCAGGTAAGACAGGGGACCATGACCAGGGAGGCCTGTTCTGAGTGGGCGGGAGAACCCATCGAGACATTTGCAGAGAGTCCGGAAGCTGTTCAGAGGCTGCTTGATCTGACTGGTGTGACGAAGGAGTAAATATGGAATTAAAGAAAAATTATTATGGCAGTTTGTGTACGGAAATGTACGAGATTTTGCATGAAAAGGCGCCGCAGGATGAGTTGGAATTTTATCTTTCATACGCCGAAAAAGAAATGTCAATTTTAGAGCCCTTATGCGGAAGCGGGAGATTCCTGATCCCGTTTCTGGAAAAAGGGTATCAGATCAAAGGTGTCGATAATTCCAGGGAAATGCTTGAAAAACTGAAGCAAAAAGCACCGGATTCCATGGTAGAACAGAGCGATATAGAGAAATATCAGACGCAGGAGAGCTTTGATTACATTTTTATCTCATCAGGTTCCGTATCCTTGTTTACGGATATGGAGTCCTGTAAAAGCATTTTAATCAAGATGAAGACCCTGTTAAAAAAAGGCGGAAAATTTGTTTTCGCAGTCGATACGACGGCAAACCGCTGCCCCGATACCGATGAGTATAAAGAGTCAATATCGGTCAGAACCAAAGAAAATTACGAGTTAGTTCTTAAAACAAAGAGTTATTTCGATGAGACAAGCCATACACAGTTTGGACCGGGACTTTATGAATTATATTGCGGTACGGAATTATTGCAGGAGGAGCGGATGGATTTTCAGACGCATCTCTATGAATTGGGAGAAATGGAGTCGATTCTGAAAGAAATCGGATTTACAACGGTTCTCGTATATTCTTCCTTTGAAAAAGAGATAGCTGAAGATAACTGCTCGGAAATGTTTTTGTATGAGTGCAGCTTCTGATAATTTAAAATGACTTAGTGAAAACTCTCAGTAAGAACAGGAGGAACCAGGATGGCTGTCTGGAATCCGTGGCGTGGGTGCCACCGGCACAGCGAGGGCTGCAAGTACTGCTATATACACAAAGGCGATGCGAGAAAAGGGATCAATACGGCCGAGGTGGTCCGGACGGATAAATTCTTTGCGCCTATAGAGAAAAAGAAGAACGGTGAATACAAAATGAAGCCGGGACAGGTGGTATATCTCTGCTTCCAGTCCGATTTCCTGGTTGAAGAGGCTGATGCGTGGCGGGAGGAGTGCTGGAAGATGATTCGTCAGAGAATGGACCTGCATTTTCTCTTTCTGACGAAACGTATTGAACGGTTTATGCAGTGTATTCCTCCCGACTGGGAAAATGGATATGACAATGTGACGGTCTGCTGTACAGTAGAAAATCAGGCCAGGGCCGATGAACGGCTTTCCATCTTTTCCGGCCTTCCGATCAGGCATAAAAATATCATCTGCCAGCCGCTGATTGAAAGGATCGATATACGTCCGTATTTATCCGGGGTTGAACTGGTGGTGGCCGGCGGCGAATCCGACCGGAATGCGCGGCCGCTGGATTATGAGTGGGTGCTCTGGCTGAGGCAGCAGTGTATGGAAAACGGGATTCATTTTGAATTCAGGCAGTGCGGGACTCATTTTATCAAGGACGGCAAACGGTACACGCTGGCGGTGAAGGACTTGGGAAGTCAGGCGCGCAAGGCAGGGATCAATATCTAGTGCCGGCCGATGAAGCTATGGAAGGATTGGAGGAATGACGAATGCCGCGGATATTTTTGGTAGAGGATGACAGAGAGATTGCGAAAAACCTTACGCTTCTGCTGCGCTCGGAGGGATTTACGGTCACCCACGCCCCCACGCGGGAGGAAGCATTTGCCGCAGCAGACGGCAATAAATTTGATCTGGTGCTGATTGATATTGCGCTGCCCGATGGAAATGGTTTTACGGTATATACAAAGATCAAGGAGACTCAGGATATTCCAGTGATCTTTCTGACTGCCTCGGGCGATGAGACGAGTGTTGTCACAGGGCTTAATATGGGGGCTGACGACTATATTACCAAGCCTTTCCGCCCGCGGGAGCTGATCGCGCGGATCGGGACTGCGCTGCGAAAAAATGGGCGCAGCGGGGCGGCATTTGAAATCTGCGGGCTTTCCGTCGATATGGCGGGCGGCGTTGTGAAAAAAAACGGCCGCGAGGTTTTCCTCTCAGCGCTGGAGTACCGTTTACTGCTGGTGTTTGTTAATAATCCCAGGAGTATTATCACGAGAAGCAGGCTGCTTGATGAATTGTGGGACGCGGCGGGCGAATTTGTCAATGATAATACATTGACTGTGTATATCAAGCGGCTGCGGGAGAAGATAGAGGATGATCCTGCAAATCCGCAGATTATTCTGACTGTCCGCGGAACCGGGTATCGATTGGGGGGCGGAAATGTTTCGGAATAAGGAGTTTCGGCAGTTTGCCATGGTGTTCGTCCTGACGGCAGCTGTCACGGTAGCACTTGGATTTACCAGTTCTGTTCCAACTTCTGTCTTCGGCATCGCCTTTTTCCTGTTTACGAAAGCCCGATACAGGAGTATCGCACGGCTTTCCAATCAGATCGATCTCGTGCTGCACAATGCCGACCGTCTGGATCTCGACGAACTGGAAGAGGGCGAGCTGTCTATTCTCCACAGCGAAATAACGAAAATGCTGCTGCGCATTCGGGAACAGAACGAGGCGCTGAAAAATGAAAAAATGCATCTTGCCGATTCGCTGGCCGATATCGCCCATCAGCTCCGCACACCTCTTACGTCTGCAAACTTAACGCTTTCCCTGCTGGAGAAAAATCCGGATGAAAACGAACGGAGGGCCTTTATTCGGGAAACAGAGGAACTGCTGGTGCGCATGGACTGGCTGATCACGTCTTTGCTTAAATTGTCCCGTCTGGACGCGGGCGTTGTGGTATTTCAACGAGAGCCGGTTGACGTAAACGACCTCATAAGCGCGGCTCTCCGGCCGCTGCTGATCCCTATGGAACTGCATGGGATTGTGGTGCAGAGAGAGGTGCGTGCAGATGCAAAGACGCCATTCCCCGTAATCGTTCAGGGCGACCCCGGCTGGCTGGCGGAGGCAGTACAGAACATCCTTAAAAACTGTATGGAAAGCGCGGGGGATCACGGAACGATTGCGATTGACTGTACGGATACGGTTCTGTTCACTGAGATTACGATTCATGACAGCGGCGCGGGATTTGAAAAAGAAGCTCTGCCTCACATATTTGAGCGGTTTTACAGTGGAAAAAGCGCAAACAGGGCGGGATATGGGATCGGGCTGGCTCTCTGCAGGATGATTATCATCCGGCAGGGAGGGACGATTACTGCAAAGAATCATCCGCAGGGAGGCGCGGTATTTACCATCCGTTTTCCAAAGTGACGGATCTCTCACTGAAAAGTCACAGAGATGTAAGGTGAATTCTCTATTATATGAGTATACCATGAGGAAGGAGGCTCACATAATGGAGCTTTTAAAAATTGATAATCTATGCAAGGTCTACGGCAGGGGTGAAAATCAGGTTACTGCCCTTGACCACGTTTCACTCACAATCGAAAAGGGCGAGTTTGCCGCGATCATCGGCCCCTCCGGCTCCGGCAAATCGACACTGCTCCACATCATTGGCGGCGTGGACGTGCCGACCAGCGGAAAGGTGTATTTAGACGGGCAGGATGTGTATGCGGGAAACAGTGAAAAGCTGGCCATTTTCCGCAGGCGGCAGGTGGGGCTGATCTACCAGTTTCACAACCTCATTCCCACCCTGAATGTGGTGGAGAATATTACCTTGCCCATCCTGATGGACAAAAGGAAGGTCAACGAGGAACGACTGGAGGAATTGCTGGAAATGCTCGGTCTGAAAGACCGGAGAACGCATTTGCCTAATCAGCTGTCCGGGGGGCAGCAGCAGCGGGTCTCCGTTGGGCGCGCGCTGATGAATGCGCCGTCTGTCTGCCTGGCCGACGAACCGACAGGCAGTCTGGACAGCCACAACGGCCATGAGATCATCAATCTGCTGAAATTAAGCAACAAAAAATACCGGCAGACCCTCATCGTCGTCACGCACGATGAAAATATCGCCCTGCAGGCAGACCGCATCATCGGTATCTCGGATGGTAAGGTAGTGCGGGATGAGAGGATGGTGTGATGATGAATATCTTTCACAAGGTCACCCTGCAGAGCATGAAAAAGAGCCGCACGCGGACAATTGTCACCGTGATCGGGGTAATTCTGTCCGCGGCTATGATCACGGCTGTCACGACGTTCTCCGTTTCTCTGCTGAACTACATGATTAAGGGCGCAACCGTGAAATATGGCGGATGGCACGTCGAGTTTTTGGATGTCGATTCCTCATTCGCGGAGGCGCGGGCCCGGGACGACGGTGTGGCTGGCACAGCGATATCCGAAAATATTGGCTATGCGGAGCTGAAAGGCGGGAAAAATCTCAACAAGCCCTATCTCTTTATTGCGGGATTCAGCAAAGAGGCTTTTGACACGGTTCCGATTGAGTTAGTCTCCGGCAGACTGCCTGAGAACAGCGGGGAGATTCTGGTTCCGGCCCATGTCGCGGCAAACGGCGGCGTTACTTATGCAGTGGGGGACACACTTTCGCTTGCCATCGGAAGCCGTATGGCTGGGGAAGGCCGTCTCGGCCAGCATGATCCCTTTCCTGCCAGAAATGAGCAGGGGAAGGAAAACGAAACCTTTGTGCCTCAGGAAGAAAGAACCTATACGGTTGTCGGCATCTGCGAAAGACCGGCTTTCGAGGAATTTACTGCGCCGGGTTATACCTTGATAACGACAGAAGACACAGCAGCAGGTCAGACGGCAGGACCGACACATCAGACGGCCAGCTTAAGCATCTTTGTCACACTTAAAAATCCGGGAAAAGTGAAGGCTTATATTGAAAGGACTGCCGGGCAAAGCGCATATGTCCTGAATGACAATGTGCTGCGTTTTCTGGGGGTGTCCAGCGATCACCTGTTTAATATGCTTTTATATTCCGTCGGCGGAATTTTGATGGCCCTGATCATGACAGGTTCGATTTTTCTGATTTACAATTCCTTTACCATCTCGCTGAACGAACGGACGCGCCAGTTCGGGATTCTGGCATCCGTGGGGGCTACGGCCGGACAGCTGCGGAATTCGGTGCTGTTTGAGGGGCTCTGTATCGGTGCGGCCGGTATTCCCATCGGTATCGTTGTGGGCCTTGGTAGCATTGGCCTTGTAATATCCTTTGTGGCGGAGAAGTTCAAAAACTTCGGCTACAGTGCAGTGTCTCTTTCGCTGACTGTGTCCGGTACAGCCATAGCGGGGGCGGCGGTGATCAGTCTGGTCACAATTCTGTTTGCCGCCTACATTCCGGCCAGGAAAGCGGCGTCCAGACCTGTGATGGAAAGCATTCGCCAGACCAATGAGATCAAAATCGAATCGGGAGCCGTGAGAACATCAAAACTGACGCAGCGCCTCTGCGGCCTGGAGGGAACGCTGGCTCTGAAAAATTTTAAAAGAAATAAGAAGCGCTGCCGCAGCATCGTGCTTTCCCTCTCTTTAAGCGTTATTCTGTTTGTCTCGGCCAATGCTTTTGGAAGCTGCCTGAATCAGGGCGCGAAGCGGTCCGTGGTAAATACGGATTTTGACATCTGTTTTTCGTCCCCGAAAATCGATGAAAATGAATTATTCCGTCTTTACGGCAGGCTTAAAACTGCGGAGGGGATCAAAGAAAGCTCTTATCAGGCGCTTATGTCATATTCCTGCGCGGTCAGGGCCGGCGACTTGTCAGACGAATACCGGAAATACATGGGGTATGAGAATCCGGATGAGACAGTCACACTGCCGATGGATATCCAGTTCATTGAGGACAGAGAATTCCGTAATTTTATCGAAAGCCAGGGATTGTCCCCGGAAGAATATACCGGCCAGAATGCGAAAATGATTGCCGTAGCGAAGCAAAAATCAGATGAGACGAAAAGCGGCCGGAGCGGGCTGGTTAATATGTTTGTGGGTGATTCCGTGAGCGGATCGGTCACTCCCGGAGCCGAACCGCCCGGGGAGGTGAAAGGGAACCCATCGGCAGACAAAGAGAAGCAGATAAGTATCACCTTCGTCGATACCATACCTCTCGATACACTTCCAAAGAACTCTTCCGATGTGAAGCCGTTTATCTTTATGATCGTCGCACCATGGCAGCTAAGAGAACAGTTTGTATCTCCGGATGCGGGGGAGATAATGGGACTGACCTTTCTGGCAGATAAGCCCTCCCAGGTGACGGCGGAGATGTCGGAAATGATTCAGGAAGCGGGAATAGGAACCGATTACACCCTGTATAATGTGAACCGGATGTTTGAAGAAAACCGCAGCATTCTGTTTGTCATTCATGTGTTTACGTATGTTTTTGTGATGATGATTTCGCTGATTGCGGCGGCCAATGTGTTCAATACCATTTCCACCAATATCAAGCTGCGCAGGCGGGAACTCGCCATGCTCCGGTCGATAGGAATGTCTGACCGTGATTTCAATAAGATGATGAATTTTGAGTGTGCCTTCTACGGTATGCGGACGCTGCTGTTTGGGCTGCCGGCGGCGGGAATCTGCTCCTGGCTGATCTACTGCGGCATGGCTGCCGGGGGAGCGGACGTAAGCTTCGTATTTCCATGGGCAAGTATGGCAGTCAGCGCGTTCAGTGTGTTCTTTATCGTGTTTATCACAATGGTGTTTGCAGTCGGAAAATTAAAGAAAGAGAATATCATTGATGCGCTTCGAGATGATATGGCTTAACAAAAGAACAGGGCCTGGCGGAAAAAGCCAGGCCCTGTTTTGAATAAATTACGGTTGTTCCGCTTCTGCCGTACAGTAGGTCGTGCTACAGATCCAGTTTTAAATCCCCTTCCCTGATCCAGCCGGCTTTCCTTAAAAATTCTCCGAAGACCAGCGTCAGAACGGCGGGAAGCAGAAAGCAGACCAGCAGAATTCCAATCCACATTCTGGCGCCGCCGCCCATCGCGGTATAGACGCCAATTGGACCAACCAGCCCGCAGGTTCCCATGCCGGAGGCCGTCTCAATGTTTTTCATCTGGAAGATCACCGTGGCGACCGGGCCGGTTACGAGGGAGGCCAGCGTGGGCGCAATCCAGATTTTCGGATTCTTTACGATGTTGCCCATCTGGAGCATGGAGGTGCCGAGCCCCTGGGCCAGCAAGCCGCCCCAGCCATTTTCCCGGA
>OBUZ01001036.1_pt1 | contig 10431 bp, 6 predicted proteins | sample 1494961 | NCBI WGS metagenome assembly OBUZ01 (sample SAMEA2579939, study PRJEB22360) | human gut metagenome | biome: human gut; feature: human-associated habitat; material: faeces | place: Denmark | collected 2008/2010
AAAGCCACCCGGCTTTTAACCAGCACACATTTCGACCCTGCTATTTTAGTAAATTTCAACTGGAAAACCCATTTCCGAATCGGCCCAACAAGGCGTAATACCTGTTTGATGGTACATTTTACTAATAAACGAAACAGCATGACAAAAACGGCCATAAAATAATTTTTATCGGCCGTTTCTGTCATAGTGCCATATACAGATGCAGGTTCAGGCTCTACTCCCCATCCCTTTCGTCATTCCCATCTTTCCCCTGATCAACCATCGGCCCTTCCGTGCCTTCCGGTGCCGTTGCCCCTTTCGTTTGGGCGTCATCCGTCTGCTCTAATTCCTCCCGGGATTTCCGGAGCTGTTCTCCCTGACGAAGCGCCAGCTCCGATGCTTTGTCATGCAGCTGTCCGGCTTCCTGCTCGGAACGTCCAATGGAGTCCATCTCATTTTCTATGAGGGCGCCTACCGTGTCGCCGCCGAGTCCCTTGCTCACTAAGGCGTCGACGTGAGCCGCTCCAAGATCAATTTCCGATTCTTTGATTCTGGCTTCACCCTCTATGTGGCTCTGAACTGCGGAAATCTTTTCTGCATGGCGGAGATCCTGGGAGACAGCGGCCAGAGTTGTAAGGTGTTCGGTCGTCAGCTGATCGTCGGTTTTACTCTTGTCTGTTTTGTCAGAACTCTTTTTGTCTTCCGGCTCTATGCACTGTTTGGCCTGCTGGGTGTAGGCGTTAGAAATCTGTTTATCAATGGCTTCGATCTGCTTCTTGTACGATTTGAGTTGATCCTTGATGTCCTCCATCTTTCCGCCGTCGCCTAAGGTCGTTTCCACCAGACTGTTTCTTTGATCCACAAGCGCCTGTTTCTGCTTGGTCAGATTCTCAATCATGTTTATTAATTTACCCTGAGGGGAGAGGGTGAAACGGTCGTTTTTCGGACGGTTTCCCAGTATGCCCCCGCTCTTCTTATCCTGCCCTGACTGGTATTTGGCGAATGATGCATTTACCCGTGCGGTATTGATAAGCGTATTCTTATGCAGGTTGAAATTCAGATTTACTCTCATTCCATTTCCTCCGATCTTTGATGTCCGTTACTATCCTTATCGTACAGGCGGTGAAAATGTTTAGCTTTTTCAAAAAAAACTTTCTGTATTCGTTTTCTGCTGTGAGCTGCAGCCCGGTGTGTTTTTGGATTTCAGGAGATCTGGAAAAAATGTTGATTTTTCAACCTGGTTGTAATATAATTAACTTTTAGCCTGGAAGTATTTTGAAATTAGTGAAATGGGAATGCATAGGAAAAAGAGAAACAGGAAGAATATTCAAAAAGGAGAACAGGAACCGATGAAAAAGATTCTTGATTTAATCACATCAGAGGTAAAAGAGGCATTCGCAGCCTGTGGTTACGATGAGAGCTTTGCGAAGGTTACACTGTCCAACCGGCCGGACCTCTGTGAGTACCAGTGTAATGGTGCCATGGCAGCCGCGAAGGCATATAAGAAGAAACCGATCGACATTGCGAACGAAGTTGTGGAGAAGCTGGCTGGCGGCGATATGTTTTCAGAAGTAAACGCCGTGATGCCGGGTTTCATTAATATAAAACTGGAGGCCGGATATCTGGCAACCTACATGAATAACATGAGAGAGGGAGACCACTGCGGCTGTGAAAAGGCAAAAACGCCTCTCACGATCATTGTGGATTACGGCGGAGCCAATGTGGCAAAGCCGCTGCACGTGGGCCATCTCCGTTCTGCTGTGATCGGTGAGAGCATTAAGCGGATGGGACGTTTCCTGGGACATAAGGTGATCGGCGACGTTCATCTGGGAGACTGGGGACTTCAGATGGGCCTGATCATTGAGGAACTCCGCGACAGAAAGCCGGAGCTTGCCTATTTTGACGAGTCCTATACCGGAGAGTATCCGAAGGAGGCGCCGTTTACCATCGGTGAGCTGGAAGAGATCTACCCGGCGGCCAGCGCAAAGTCTAAGACAGACGAGGAATTCAGCGCGCGAGCCCACGAGGCGACACTGAAGCTGCAGAACGGATACGCACCTTACCGTGCGATCTGGAATCATATTATCGATGTTTCCGTAACGGATTTAAAGAAGAATTACGGTAACTTAAATGTAACCTTCGATTTATGGAAGGGAGAGAGCGACGCGCAGGACTATATTCCGGGTCTGATTAAGGAACTGGAAGACAGGAAGCTGGCGTATGAGAGCCAGGGAGCGCTGGTGGTCGATATCGCCGAGCCTGGCGATTCCAAGGAACTTCCGCCCTGCATCATCCGCAAATCCGACGGCGCGGCCCTCTATTCTACCTCAGATCTGGGAACCATTCTGGAGCGTGAGAAGGAATACTGCCCGGACTGGTATATTTATATAACAGACAAGCGTCAGGAGCTTCATTTTACCCAGGTGTTCCGCGTGGCCAAGAAGGCCGGATTCGTACCGGAAGAGCGCAAGATGTCCCATTTAGGCTTCGGCACCATGAATGGAAAGGACGGCAAGCCGTTTAAGACAAGAGACGGCGGCGTGATGCGTCTGGAGACCCTGATTTCCGATATTGACACAGCGGCATATGATAAGATCATGGAGAACCGCTCCGTGTCCGAGGAAGAGGCGTTAAAGACCTCGAAGATCGTCGGTATGGCGGCTCTCAAGTACGGCGACTTATCGAATCAGGCTTCCAAGGACTACATTTTCGATATGGACCGTTTCGTCTCCTTTGAGGGAAACACAGGTCCCTATATCCTGTATACGATTGTGCGTATCAAGTCCATCCTTGCTAAGGCTTCCGAGCTGGAAGTGCAGAGCGTGTGCACGGGAGATATCCTTCCGGCCGCCTCCGGTGTGGAAAAAGATTTGATGCTTCAGCTTTCGAAATATAATGAGGTGATCGAGACCAGTTTTCTGGAACTGGCTCCCCATAAGATCTGCCAGTACGTATATGAACTGGCTAACGCGTTCAACCGGTTCTATCACGACACGAAGATCATTGCCGAGGAAAACGAAAAACAGCGTGCTTCCTGGCTCAGTCTGATCAGTCTGGCGAAGGATGTACTTACCGCCTGTATCGATCTGCTTGGAATTGAGGCTCCGGAACGTATGTAATGTGTGAACGGATGTGAAAAACTTATGAAAGTATCACAGATGACAACAAGCGCCTTCTGGAAAGGCGAATCGGGCGTAAAAGGCCTGGTTGAAGACCAGGGAAAACAGTATAAAGCTAATTTATATATCAAGGGTAGTCAGGTTTATGACTACTCTTGTTCCTGTGTGCAGGGAAATTCCTATAAGGGGATGTGTCCGCACTGTCAGGAGCTCTACAGGGAGTACCGGGAAAAGGCGGCTGAGAATTCGGGACGGCCCGTCACCACCTCCCAGCAGGCCAGAACCATGATCCGGGAGTACACCAACCGGGAAGTGGCTCAGATCATTATTGAGGGAGAAGAAAAGCAGGTGCAGCTGGCTGTCCGTATCATTGCGGACCGGAGCGATGTGAAGCTGGAATTCCGTCTGGGGCGGGAACGTTTCTATGTGCTCAAGGATCTTGTGGCGTTTACGAGAGCGGTAGAGAGCGGTTCACTGGTGGAATATGGGAAGAACCTGGCCTTCCACCACAATCTGTCCGTCTTTGCAAAGGAGAGCAGGCCGCTGGTGGAATTCATCATGGAGCTGGTGGGCATTTACTGTGAGCACTATGAACAGTTTCAGAAGAGCTCTTTTTCGAACCTGCCGACTCTGCGGGGCTTAAATTTGAGCCGGGGCAACCGGGACCGCTTCTTCAGCCTGATGATGGGCGAGACGCTGGAACTGGAGGACTACCGTGCCCACAAGAGAATGGTGACGGTGACGGATCATAATCCCGATCTGTCGGTCAAAGTCAGAAGAAAGGGACGGGATGGCATCCTGGTATCCATCGACAAGGGTCTTCTGATCTTTGAGGGGGAGCGCCATCTCTATGTGGTGGACAAGGAACGGATCTTTCGCTGTGACGAAGCATGCAGTGCCACACTGCACGTCTTCCTGGAGCAGATGATAAAGAGCTTCGGCTCCAACTGTGAGGCGGAAGTGAATGACAAGGATATGCCGCTTTTCTATGAGCGCGTGCTGAAAAAGATCGCTGCGTACAGTACGATCGACGCAGGCGACGTGGAACTGGAGGCATACAAGCCGGAGGAACTGAAAGCGAGATTCGAGTTCGACAGCCAGGGACCGAACGACCTGGTCTTAAAGCCGGTTCTGTCTTATGGGGAATACTCGTTTCAGCCGGTGGAGGATGAGAAGCTTCCCAGAACCGTATGCCGGGATGTGCCGGGAGAATTCCGGGTCAGCCAGCTGATTACAAAGTACTTTAAATACAAGGAACACGATACCGAATATCCGGCGATCCGCGACGACGAGGAGGCCATCTACCGCCTTTTAACGGAGGGCATGAGCGAGTTCATGGCTCAGGGTGAGGTATATTTGTCGGAGTCCTTTAAAAAACTGAAGGTTCTTCCGCCCCCGAAGATTTCCATCGGTGTGAAGAGCAGCGGCAGCCGGCTGGAGCTGACGGTGGACACGGACGGAATGTCGGGGGCCGAGCTCACGAGGCTGCTCTCGGAGTACAGCCAGAAAAAACGGTACTACCGCATGAAAAACGGCGAGTTTCTGGCTCTGGACGATAACGCCTCAGCACGGGTGGCGAAGCTGGTGGAGGGCCTCGCAGTCAACAAGTCGGATTTACAGAGCCAGAAAATCCGTCTTCCCAAATACCGGGCGCTCTATCTGGATGGTATTTTAAAAGAGGGCACAGGCATCACGCTTTACCGCGATGCGCTGTTTAAGGCTGTGGTCCGCGGCATGAAATCCGTGGAAGACAGTGATTTTGAGATACCGCTGACGCTCCGTCCCGTGCTGAGAGAATACCAGAAAACGGGCTTCCGGTGGCTTAAGACCCTGGATTCCTACGGGTTTGGCGGAATTCTGGCGGATGATATGGGCCTTGGAAAGACGATTCAGGTTATCGCGCTCCTCCTGGATGAGAGGAACCGCGAGCCGGACACGTCCGCGCTGATCGTCTGCCCGGCGTCCCTGGTGTACAACTGGGAAAATGAGATTCATCAGTTCGCACCGACCCTGAAAGTCCGTACAATAAACGGTACTGCACAGGAGCGGGAAGAACTTCTGAATGCAGCCTCGGAGGGGGAGATCTTAGTTACCTCCTACGATCTGCTGAAGCGGGATATCGCCTTTTACGAGGAAAAGGAATTCCGTTTTCAGATCATCGACGAGGCGCAGTATATCAAGAACGCCTCGACCCAGAGCGCGAAGGCGGTTAAATCGGTGAATGCCAGAACGAGATTCGCCCTGACGGGAACGCCGATTGAAAACCGGCTCAGCGAGCTGTGGAGTATATTTGACTTCCTCATGCCCGGCTTCCTGTTTTCCTATCAGAGATTCAAGAAGGAGTATGAGCTTCCCATCGTGCGGGATCAGGATGAAGCCTGTTTAAAGGGGCTGCACCGTATGATCGGTCCGTTTATCATGCGCCGCTTAAAGAAGGATGTGCTGAAGGAACTTCCCGATAAGCTGGAGAATGTTATCTATTCCGGCTTCGAGAAGGAACAGAAGGATTTGTACACCGCCAATGCATGGCAGGTCAGACAGCAGCTGGAGCAGGCCGGATACGGCGGCTCCGACAGGATTCAGATCCTGGCTCAGCTGACGAAGCTGCGCCAGATCTGCTGCGATCCGCATCTCTGCTACAGCAACTATAACGGCAGCTCCGCCAAGCTCGAGACGTGTATCGATCTGATCCGGAACGGCGTGGAGGGCGGCCATAAGATTCTGCTCTTTTCCCAGTTTACATCGATGCTGGAAATCATCGAAAAGCGGCTGAAAAAAGAGGGGATGGCATATTATATTCTGACGGGTGCGACACCCAAGGAAGAGCGCCTTCACATGGTCAACTCCTTTAAGGACGACGGCGTGCCGGTATTCCTGATCTCCCTGAAAGCCGGAGGAACAGGATTAAACCTAACGGCCGCGGATGTGGTCATCCATTACGATCCATGGTGGAACGTGGCGGCGCAGAATCAGGCGACGGACCGCACCCACCGGATCGGCCAGGAAAAGCAGGTAACCGTGTTTAAGCTGATTACGAAGGGAACCATTGAAGAAAATATCTTAAAGCTTCAGGAATCAAAGAAGAATCTGGCGGAACAGATCATAACAGAAGGCACCGTCTCGTTAGGCAGCCTGACGAAGGATGATCTCATCGGCCTGCTAGTGCCTTCCGGCGCAAATACGCTGGGGGCACTAGATTAGGGTGTGCCGGAAAAATGCTTTCTGTCACACCCTGGCCGGGATGCTTATTTTCAGTTCACAAAGAAAGGATGGATTAAGATGAAAGTACTGCTGTTAAACGGAAGCCCTCACGAAAAGGGCTGTACATACCGTGCTCTCACGGAAGTGGCGGGAGCTCTTACGAAAGAGGGAATCGAGACGGAGATCGTCCATATCGGCAATCAGGCCGTTCATGGATGTATCGGATGCGGCAAATGCGCCGCGACGGGCCGCTGTGTCTTCAAGGGAGATCCGGTCAATGCATTTTTGGATAAGATGGAGCACGCGGATGGACTGATCGTCGGCTCTCCGGTCTACTATGCGTCGGCTAACGGCTCCCTCTATTCCTTCCTGGACCGTCTGTTCTACGCGGGAAGCTGCTTTGCGTTCAAGCCGGCTGCTGCGGTGGCCTCTGCACGGCGCGCGGGAACGACGGCTACGCTCGATACCCTGAACAAATACTTCACGATTTCCCAGATGCCGGTCGTATCATCCCAGTACTGGAACATGGTTCACGGCAATTCGCCGGAGGACGTGGAGCAGGATTTGGAGGGGCTGCAGATCATGCGCACGTTGGGGAAGAATATGGCGTGGATGCTTCGCTGCATCGAGGCGGGTAAGGCGGCAGGAATCACGACGCCGGAAGCGGAGCAGAAGCTTAAGACAAACTTTATCCGTTAAAACTGGAGGCTATGCCGGAGAACCGGCGGGCGGCGGAAGGACCAATCCTTTCACCGCCCGCTGGTTCTTCGGCTGTGTACTGACTCCGCTGAGAAAAAAATTAATGTCCCGGAAACGGCCTGCGGAGAGCGCTGATGTGTTTTTTCAGGGCTTTAGAGAGAAAGAAAAAGAGAAAAAGGCCTTTACATTTGCCATATCTGTTGTATAATGGAAAAGCACTATATATGGTGAGAAAATAATTACATACGCAAAATGTAGAAGATTTCACGGCAAATTGACAGCTGCTGTGTTATTTTTTAGCAGTATTATAAAGTAGAATATGGATTAAAGGAAATAAGGAGACAGCGATGATTAAGGTACAGAAACGTGACGGCAGAATTGTAAATTATGACAGAGAGAAGATTGTAAGGGCTATTCAGAAGGCGAATGCGGAAGTGGACGCGGCGGAACGCGCCGGGGAGGCATTGATTGACGGAATTCTGGATGATGTGGAGAAAGAATGTGAGGATGTTGTCCATGTCGAGAGCATTCAGGATATGATTGAGAGCCGCCTGGTTAAGCAGAACAAGTACACTCTCTCGAAAAAATATATGATTTACCGGTATCAGAGGGCGCTTCTGAGAAAAGCGAACACGACGGATGAATCGATCCTGAAGCTGATCCGGAATGAAAACAAGGAGCTGGCGGAGGAAAATTCCAATAAGAATACGATTCTGGCATCCACACAGAGGGATTACATCGCCGGAGAGGTATCCAGGGATTTGACGAAGCGTATGCTTTTGCCGGAACGCATTTCCATGGCCCATGAACAGGGAGCGATTCATTTCCATGACGCGGATTACTTTGTTCAGCCGATCTTTAACTGCTGTCTCATCAATATCGCGGACATGCTGGATAACGGCACTGTGATGAACGAGAAGATGATCGAGAGCCCCAAGAGCTTTCAGGTGGCCTGTACGGTTATGACCCAGATCATCGCGGCGGTGGCCAGCAACCAGTATGGCGGCCAGTCCGTGGATATGAGACATCTTGGAAAGTATTTAAGGAAGAGCAGCAATAAATTCCACAGACAGATCCGGGAAGAGTTTGGCGACAGCCTGGATAACGAGGCGGTGGAGAAGATGGCGCGGATTCGTCTGAGAGATGAACTGAAATCAGGCGTTCAGACGATCCAGTATCAGATCAACACCCTGATGACGACCAATGGCCAGGCGCCGTTTGTGACGCTGTTCCTTCGCCTGGACGACGAGGATGAGTACATCGATGAGAACGCGCTGATCGTGGAAGAGATTCTGCGCCAGAGACTGGAAGGGATCAAGAATGAGGCGGGCGTTTATGTGACACCGGCATTTCCAAAGCTCATCTACGTTCTGGACGAGAATAACTGCTTAAAGGGCGGAAAATACGATTACATCACGAAGCTTGCGGTGCGCTGCTCTTCAAAGCGCATGTATCCCGATTATATTTCCGCGAAGAAGATGAAGGAAAACTATGAGGGCAATGTGTTCAGCTGTATGGGCTGCCGCAGCTTCTTATCTCCATGGAAGGATGAGAATGGGGAATATAAGTTTGAAGGCCGTTTCAATCAGGGCGTTGTGAGCCTGAACCTTCCGCAGATCGGAATCCTGGCAAAGGGCGACGAGGAGGTATTCTGGAAGCTATTAGACGAACGTCTTGCCATCTGCTTCGAGGCGCTTATGTGCAGGCATAAGGCACTGGAAGGCACATTATCCGATGTGAGCCCGATTCACTGGCAGTACGGAGCGATCGCCAGACTCCCGAAGGGGGCGAAGATCGATCCGCTGCTTCATGACGGTTACTCCACGATCTCTTTAGGATACATCGGTATCTACGAGATGACGAAGCTGATGAAAGGGGTCAGCCACACGGACCCGGCGGGAGAGGAGTTTGCCCTCCGCGTTATGAACCGCATGAAAGAGGCGGTTGAGTGCTGGAAAGAGGAGACCGGTCTTGGATTCGGCCTTTACGGAACTCCGGCTGAGTCTCTCTGCTACCGTTTCGCCAGAATCGACAGAGAGCGTTTCGGCCTGATCGAAAATGTGACGGACAAGGGCTACTACACGAATTCCTACCACGTGGACGTGAGAGAGAAGATCGACGCGTTCAGCAAGTTTACATTTGAGAGCCAGTTCCAGAAGATTTCTTCCGGCGGCGCCATCTCTTATGTGGAGGTTCCGAACATGGCCAAGAATCTGGAGGCCATGGAAGACGTGGTCAAATACATCTATGACAATATCCAGTACGCGGAGTTCAATACCAAATCCGACTACTGCCAGGAATGCGGCTTCGACGGTGAGATCATCATCAATGAGGACATGGAGTGGGAATGCCCGCAGTGTCATAATAAGGACAAGGACAAGATGAACGTGACCAGAAGAACCTGCGGTTACCTGGGCGAGAATTTCTGGAATGCCGGAAAGACAAAGGAAATCAAGGCCAGAGTGCTTCATCTGTAGTCTGAGGAGCGACAATATCATGAAATACGCCGATATCAAACATTGCGACGTTGCCAACGGCACCGGAGTGCGGACGAGCCTTTTTGTGTCCGGCTGCACTCACCGGTGCCGGGGCTGTTTTAATAAGATCGCATGGGATTTTAATTATGGAAATGAGTTCACGGACGAGGCGGTACAGGAGATCCTCGATTCCTGTGGAAAAAGCTATATATCCGGTCTGTCCCTGCTGGGCGGAGAGCCGATGGAGCCGCAGAACCAGCGGGCGCTTCTGCCTCTGGTCCTCCGGTTTAAGGAGCTGTATCCGGAGAAGACGATCTGGTGCTACACCGGTTATACGTACGAGACGGATCTATTGGCGCCGGACGGACGGGCACACTGCGAGGTGACGCCCGAATTTCTTGCGTGCATCGATATCCTGGTGGATGGCGAATTTGACCAGGAGCTTTACGATCTCAAACTGAAATTCCGGGGCAGCAGCAATCAGCGCGTGCTGCAGATTCACGAGCCGGGCTGCCCGGAGCTGTTTGCGGAAAAGGATAGGTAAAGGGGGGATACGGCCGATGAAACGGGAGATCAGCCTGGAAGAGATATCAGATGGGAAACTGTATGGCAGCAGCGACATGGTGAAGGTGGGCTGTGACGACTGCCGCGGCTGTTCCGCCTGCTGCCGGGGCATGGGAAGTTCCATTGTTTTAGACCCCTATGACGTCTTTCGGCTGGAGACGGGCCTTGGCCTGTCCTTTGAGGGGCTGCTGGCGGAGTCAGTGGAGCTGAATCTGGTGGATGGCATAATTTTGCCAAACCTGAAGATGTCAGGAGAGGGGGAGGCCTGCACCTTTTTAAACGAGGAGGGGCGCTGCCGTATTCATCCCTTCAGACCGGGAATCTGCCGGATGTTTCCGCTTGGACGAATCTATGAGGACCATGGCTTCCGGTATTTTAACCAGATTCACGAA
>OBUZ01001038.1_pt1 | contig 10422 bp, 8 predicted proteins | sample 1494961 | NCBI WGS metagenome assembly OBUZ01 (sample SAMEA2579939, study PRJEB22360) | human gut metagenome | biome: human gut; feature: human-associated habitat; material: faeces | place: Denmark | collected 2008/2010
TTCCTTGTTTTGGTTCAAGGTTACGAACGAGCACCGCGAGTTTCGCAATTACCTATTATTATATGGACTTATTCCGCAAATCCTTGCTGTTCCATTTCATGTTCTATTTTACCTTCATTTTCCTGACTTGCTGATACGAACAGGTGACGGAATACGAATCTGCAGAATGGTCCGACAACCAGGATCTGCAGTGGGTAGGCTATGATGAAGTTCAGGCAGATGGTCTGGAGCCAGATGAAGATGAGATTTGAAGTGATTCCTGAAGATTCGATGGTTCCAAGCAGGCTCATCAGCGGTACCATTGTGCAGACGGTGAAGGTCTGGATGCAGAGGATGATGAAGATCGGGCGGTCAGTTGGTTTGGCTACGCGGAACGCGAAATATTTGGATGTTTTGCTGGCGATGAAGAATGCGCAGAGGAATCCGATGAACCATTCCAGCGGAAAAGAATGCAGTGCGTGACTGAATGTAGCCGCCTGAAGTCCACCGGTGTGGATAGCGACGTTATAAACGCCCATGATAAAGATTATACAGCCGGATGTGATAAGGGTGAAAATAAATTCCTGAAATTTTGTTTTTGGCATAGTTAAGCCCTCCTCATAAAATAATAAAAAACTCCATATAAACGCAAAAATGCCGCCTACCCGTCTGACAATGGATAAGCGACATTTTTTGTCGTATTTATTCTATCAGTTATTGGGATTCTATGTCATGGGAATTTTGCACAAAATATAATCGTGAAATAATAGCTTTAGAGTCTTTTTGACAAAGGGATAGGAACGTTTATTCATGGATGAGGATAAAATAAAGTATAAATAGAAGTTACAAATTCACTTGACAACCGAATAATTTTCTGCGTATATTGTAAAAAAATGAGATATTAAGTGACTGAGAAGTCTGATTATGGTTACTGGTTATTGCGTTCTCAGTAACGGATTATGAAAAGCAGTCTGACATAACGAGCGACAAAAAGTCACAAGGATCAGCAGAAAGGGGCAAAAACTATGGATTTAAAGAACTACTCAACAGGGGTACAGCACATTGGAATTCCGACAAATGACATTGGTAAAACAGTAGAATTTTATCACAAATTAGGTTTTGAAACAGCATTTGAGACAGTAAATGAGGAAGCAAACGAGAAGGTTGTTTTCCTGAAACTGGGAACTCTGGTAGTGGAGACTTATGAGAACCATGCAGCGAAAATGGAGCATGGCGCGATCGATCATGTTGCACTTGACGTAAAAGATATTGAAGAGATTTTCCAGTATATCAATGAAGCTGGTTTAAATTCTACACAAGATACCATTCATTTCCTGCCATTCTGGGAAAATGGAGTGAAGTTCTTTACAATTGAAGGACCGAATAAGGAGAAGGTGGAATTTAGTCAGTATCTGTAAATAAAAAGGAAATAATCATTAAGGGTCGATACATTGACGGAAACAGTGTATCGGCTTTTTTGGTAATGTTGGATTAATAAGTGGGGGTGGTGCGAATGCGTAAAAAATATCATGAGCTGTCTTTGGCGAAAAAATTTTCTCTTACAAGTATTGGCTTCTTTTTTCTCACAATCCTTGTATTAACTGTATTGATTCAGTTTTTATACGAAAAATCAGTATTAAATATCACCAGCGAAAGCTATAAGGAAAAGTTTGAGATAGTGTCTGATAACAGTCAGAGTATATTAGAGAATTCGGGAAAGATAGCTAAGGTAATATTAACAGATGAAGCAATACAAAACTGGTTTTTACAGGATTCTGAGGAATCAGCAGATCAGTTAAAATATAAAATGCAGGTAGAGAAACGTCTGGATTATTTGGATGCATTGTATCCAGATAAACAGTATAGCAGTATTTCTGTTTTTGACTCATATGGACATATGGTAAATTCTAACAGTATTCGATCTGAGGCATCAAAATACGAACAGTTTTTTAACATAATAAAAGAGAATTATAACGTAAAATGGTTGGATTTATATGAAGTATCCCTGGGAGATTATGAGAAAAATGGAATTGGTTATATCAGATATTATAGAGATTACGATTCGGGACTTATTAAAGGATATGTTCTTATAGAATATCAGTCACCACTTCTGATAAATAATTTTGCACATATCAGATATGGGGAGACAGGCAGTTATCTGATTGCTGATACAGATGGAAACAAAAAAATAGAAAATGATCAGGATGTATCAGGAAATATTTCGGAAGAAGAGTATTTTCAATGGGCTGAAGATAATAAAAAAGGAGGAAAAGTATTCAGGATTGACGGTAAAAGATATCTTGTGACAGCGTCAGTAATCCCTACACTGGATTGGCTTATGATTGGTCTGACACCAGTGAATGAACTTACAAAAGCCGGGAAAGCGATGACACAGATTATTTATGTAGTAGGAATTATTGCTGCTTTAATCAGCACATTTTTCAGCCTGAGGGTTTCTCACAGTGTAACAAAGCCTTTGATATATTTGACAGATACCATGAAAAAATTTGGAAAAGGAGATCTTTCTGTACGTGTTCCTGTATTGTATGAGGATGAAATTGGAATATTATCGGAAGAGTTTAATAAGATGTCTGAACAAATCAGGCAGCTGGTTGATCAGGTATATAGAGAGCAACGGGCAAAAAGAAAATCTGAGCTTGCAGCACTTCAGGCACAGATTAATCCACATTTCTTATATAATACATTGAATAGTGTAAGTTCGCTTATCAAAATGAATTGTCCGGATGAAGCATTTATCATGATTCAGGCGATTGGTACATTTTATAGAACTTCACTTAGCGATGGAAAAACATTAATACCGCTGGAACAGGAAATAACAAATATAGAGAATTATATAAAAATACAGAAAGTCAGATATGGAAATAAAATAGAATATGAGATTGATATAGAAAATGAAATTTTGCAGGAGTGGATTGTAAAACTGACACTTCAGCCATTGATAGAAAATTCTATATATCATGGTATAAAGGAAATGAGGGGAAAAGGAATTATCCGAATCAAAGGATGGAAAGAGAAGAATAAGGTTTTTATTCAGGTGTCAGATAATGGGCTTGGAATTCCAGAAGAAAAATTAGAAGAACTGTTTAGTAAAGATTACAGAGAAAAAGGCTCAGCATTTGGATTATTTAATATTCAACAAAGATTGCAGATTTATTTTGGAAAAGAATATGGTCTTACAGTAGAAAGTAAACTGAGTCAGGGAACGAAGGCAACAGTGTGCATTCCTGTAGATTTTAAGAGAGAAGAGGATAGAAAATGAGGGTATTCCTTGTAGATGATGAATTTTTGCAGAGAGCGTTAGTGAAAAAAACAGTTGACTGGAATAGTCTGGGTATGGAAATATGCGGAGAAGCAGAAGACGGAGAAGAAGCATTAAAGAAAATTTTGGAAGAAAAGCCGGATATTTTAATTATGGATATTAATATTCCATATATGAATGGAATTGAAGTATCTAAAAAAGTAAAGGTTATTTTTCCAGAAATACAAGTAATTATATTGACCGCTTATGGTGAATTTGAATATGCAAGGGAGGCACTTTCTTTTGGAGCAGTCAGTTTTGTGCTGAAACCGTTGGACCCTGAAGAATTAACAAAAGAGCTTCAGAAGTGTAAAGAAAAACTGGAACATATTTATAGACAGAAATCTTCTGTAAAGAAAATGCAAAAGGATCAGTTTCTTTTAGAACAGCTTTCAGGTATGGTACCTTCTGAAAATCAGCAGAGTAAATGGGAGGAAATGAAGATTCCGTTTGATAAACCATTATCAGTGGTCTTGATTAGACCTGAAAATAAACAACAGAATAACAAAATGGCAGAAGAAATGGAAGAAATAATCCAGGATTATTTTCCGGTATATGAAATGATTTCTATGAACCAAGGATATGCTTTTATTCTATTTGGAGAAGAGAATATGGAATATCAGATTCAGCTTCTCTGTACTTATATGCAGGAAATTATGAATAGTAAAAGGAACTGGAATGGAGGAATCAGCAGGGTATTTTCAGACATCAGAGAATTGAAAGCGGCCTATCAGGAGGCATATTCTGCAGCCAGAAAAGGAAAAACAGAACAGAAAATTCTGATTTACGAGCCAGTAGATATGTTTCAATTTATACGATCATCGTTATATGATTCGGAAGTATTTTTGTATTATATCAGAAAAAATGAATATGAAATGCTTACAAAAGAGATAGGTGAAATGTTTATTCAAATGGAAGAACAGAATGTCCTTTCTGACACAGCAGTATATATATCTACGGATATTCTGATCCATATTTGTCTGTATATGTCTGAACTGGGAGTTGATTTTTCTTTAGTTGTGGAAAAAGAACAGAGACAATTAACAGGATTGCAGAATAATGGTGGAATTGAAGAAATTAGAAGTGTATTAATGTGTATATTGGAAAAATGCCGCATATGTGCAGCAGAAAATAAACTTTCTGCAACAAAGAAAAAAGTAAATGATGCAGTAGATTTTATTGATAGTAATTATAGTAGGATTGATATGAGCTTGAATCTGGTAGCAGATACAATTGGGGTGAATGCGAGTTATCTAAGTAATATATTTAAAAAAGAAAAAGGATGTTCATTAAGTAAGTATTTGACTCAGACACGTCTGGAACAGGCAAAGAAATATCTTACAGAGTATCCGGATAAAACACTTATAGAAATTGCAGAGTCAATAGGATACAGTGACGTTTATTATTTTAGCAAGAATTTTAAAAAGTATTATGGTATTTCTCCGTCTAAGTACCAGGAAGAGAGAAAAATGTAATTATCCAAAATATTTCCCAGACGTCCAAAGAATCTACATTCACGTAATAGCACAAAAATGGTAATCTTGTCTCATCAAAAGACAGGAGGTAAAAGGAAATGGCTGAAAAGGAAATTCCATTTCGACAAATTCATCTGGATTTTCACACCAGTGAAGCCATTGAGGGGGTCTGCTCAGAATTTGATGCGGAAGAGTTTGCCCAGACTCTTGCGGATGCGCACGTGAATTCTATTACTTTGTTTTCTTGTGGACATCACGGAAATTTATATTATGATTCCAAAATGTTTCCGGAAATGGTCCATCCTCATCTGGCACACAGAGATTTGTTGAGAGAACAGGCTGAAGCCTGCAGAAAACGTGGAATACAGGTAAACCTTTATACAACCATTCGCTGGAACAAGAGAATCGCAGATATGCATCCGGAATGGATCTGTATTGATGAAAACGGAGCACTTCAGGACTATAAGGGAAAGGGGTATTTTGAGGCTGGTTTTTATAAAAACCTTTGTGTAAATACACCGTATCGTGATTTCCTGAAAAAGCAGTTCGGAGAAGTTCTGGAAACGATTCCGGGAGATGGAGTATGGTATGATGCAGCTTTTATGAATGAATGCTGCTGTCCATCCTGCCAGAAACTTATGCGGGAAAAAGGTCTGAATCCTGCAAAAAAGGAAGACCGTCAGGAATTTGCAAGGTGGACTTATTATGATATGGTCGAAGATCTGACCGCATTTGCAAAAAAATATAATCCAGATTTTCATGTCTGCTATAACAAAGGACATGTTGGATATCTCGATAAACCAGTGATAAAGGATTATTCGTATTTTTCTTTTGAATCTCTTCCGGGAGTAGAATGGGGATATCTTGATTTTCCTGTTTCTGCTAAATATATGAGGAATTTTGGAAAAGAGTGTCTTGGACTGACAAGCAGATTCCACACAGAATGGGGCGATTTTCATGCATTTCGTAATGAGGCAGCTATGGAATATGAAGTATTTTCCATGCTTTCCCATGGATGCAAATGTACGATTGGTGACCAGATGGATTACTGGGGAAAATTGAATAAGGATATGTATCAGCAGATCGGAAGGGTTTATAAATCTGTAGAAGAAAAAGAACCCTGGTGTGAGAATGCAAAACCAGTATCTGAAATTGGTGTTTTTACAGCAGAAGAATTTTATGCTACAGGCGTAGCAGGACAGATTCCAGGTGCATCTGAAGGTGTGGCAAGACTTCTGATGGAATATGGATATCAGTTTGATTTTATTGACAGTACTTCTGATTTTGGAAAATACAGGTTGTTAATTTTACCGGATGTAATTCCTGTAGATGAAATATTAGGCCGGAAACTGAGTGCTTATATAAATGCAGGAGGCAAATTACTGGCAAGTTATCAGTCTGGTCTTGACAAAGATCACCAGAAATTTATGATCTCAGAACTGGCAGTAAAATATCTTGGAGATGCACCATATAGTCCGGATTTTATATGGCCGAAAGAACATCTGGCAAAGGGTCTTGCAGATGCAGAACATGTAATGTATGACAAAGGAACACTTGTAGAAGCGACAGATGAGGCTCAGTTTGTCCAGAAAGTAATCCCGCCGGTATTTAATCGTACATATGAACATTTTTGTTCTCATCTTCATTCTCCATCAGGAAGAAAAGAAGTATATCCTGGTATTGTGGAAACAGAAAATACAGCGTATTTTATTCATCCGATTTTTACAACATATCAGAACTGGGCACCTGCATGGTATAAAAAGATCCTGAGAAATGAATTAGACAGAATGCTTCCGAATCCGCTGATTCAGCATAATGGACCATCAACAACACAAGTTACAGTGTTAGATCAGGAACAAGAGAACAGAAGAATTGTACATGTACTTCATTATGTACCGGTGAAGAAATGTAAAAATCTTGAGATTGTTGATGACATTATTCCTTTATATAATCTTAAGATTACTATGACAGAAGAACGTGAAGTAGAGAAAATTTATACAATACCCGATAAACAGGAAGTTCCATTTGTACAGGATGGAAAAAAACTTGAATTTACTCTAAAAGAGATTAAGGGACATCAGATGACTGCTGTTTGTTACAAAAATTAGTAAGGAAAAGAGGAGGTTTTTATATGAAGACAGGGAAAAAAGTTTTAGGGGCTGTATTAGCGGCAGCAATGGCATTATCATCTATTACACCGGTATTTGCAGCAGATAAAGTTAAGATTACATTTATGAGCCGTGACAGTGGTGATACACCTATGGCAAAGGTTTATGAAGACCAGATTGCAGCATTTATGGAAGAAAATCCTGATATTGAAGTTCAGAACGATTCTGTTTATGAGGAATCTGCTTATAACAATAAACTGAAAGTTGCATTATCTACAGGAGAAACACCAAATATCTTTTATTATCCGGCAATTGCCGGCCTGAAAGAATGGGCACAGAATGGAGTTCTGTTGGATCTGACAGATTCACTTAACGAAGATGAAGAATGGAAGAACACGTTCCTGGATGGAGCATTAGATACATATGATCTGAGTGCTTATGGAGTGGATGGAATCTATGCATTGCCAAATGAACTGAATGTGGATGCTATTTTCTACAATAAGTCTTTATTTGAAAAAGCCGGTATTGAGAAAACTCCAGAAACAATGGATGAACTGTATGAGGATATTGATAAGCTGGTTGCTGCCGGAATTACTCCGTTTGGAGTAGGCGGAAAGAATACCTGGGTTATGGGACATATCTTTAATAATATTCTTGCTAAAAGAATCGGAAGAGATGGCATTATAAAATTGGGTACTGGCGAGAAAAAATGGACGGATGATGATGTAGTAGAATGCTTGCAGATTACAAAAGATTTAAAAGATAAAGGTGCTTTTGCAGAGGGATTTGAAGGAATGGATTATAATACTCAGATGAATCAGTTCCTCACCGGAGAAGTAGCAATGATTTCTCACAGCAGCCCTATCATTCCTGAAATGTTTAATTCTGAATCAGAAATTTTGGATGATATTTCATTCTTTGCATTCCCATACTTTGAAGATAAACCAGAGTATAAAGATACACATGTAGTATATACTTCCGGATGGATGCTTTCAGGAACTATGAGTGATGAGGAAAAAGAGGCAACTCTAAAACTGGTGAAATATATGACATCTAAAGAGTCTATTCAGGAACGTATGAATGCAGCGATGAGAGTTGCTCCATATAAAGATATTGATGCACCGGAAGACGCACCGCAGATTTTCAAAGATATGGTTGAATATACAGGTACTATTACAGATTCTGTAGGAGAATATTTTGACTATGATACCTGCTCTACATTAGTAGATACTTCAAGAAATGGAATTTTGAACATGATGCTGTCTGATTCCGCTGAGAATACAGCACAGACTATTCAGGCAGATATTGATGCAAACCGTCCACAGAGCTGACAGATAAAGCAAAAGGAAGGGGGGAGAGCACCCTTCCTTTTGTTTACTCAAAAATAGAAAAGAGGAGGGGTTATTTTGGAAAAAATAAGGAAAAATAAGAAAGTTATTGCGGTATTTTTGATACCTGCAGTATTGATCTATCTTTGTTTTGAATTGATACCTGTAGTTATGTCTGTCTATTTTTCATTTAATGACTGGCCTGGGCTTCAGGCGGTGCCGCTTAAATTTGTAGGATTTAAGAATTATAGTAATCTGTTCCATAATGCAGTTTTTCTTAAGTCGTTGCAGAATGTTCTTATTTACGTTGTTGTAAGTGTTATTTTGCAGGTTCCTATTGGATTTGGACTTGGATTACTGATCCATCATTTCAAAAAAGGACAGAGATTTTTTAAAGCTGCATTTTTTATTCCTATGATTTTATCAGTGACAGCAGTAGCATTGTTATGGAATTTTATTTATTTTCCTACTGACAAGGGAATTCTGAATAGTCTTCTTATTAAAATTGGACTTGGAAATTATATTCAGCAGTGGCTGGTTAATCCTAAAACTTCTTTGATATGTCTGATTGTTGTCAGTACATGGACCAGTGTAGGATATTATATGATCATTTGTTTGGCTGGTCTTACTTCTATACCGGATTCTGTTTTGGAAGCAGGAGAATTAGATGGAGCAACTGGCTGGAAAAAGATTTGGAATCTTTATATTCCAATGCTTTGGGAACCATTAAAAATGTCTACGATCATGGTAATCACTGGAGTATTAAAGATTTTTGATACTGTATACATTCTGACACCTACAGGAGGAACCAGTAACTGTACTATTGTACCAGCACTTTTAATGTATAATGAAGCTTATAGATATGGTCATTATGGAACTGGAAGTGCGATTGCTACGGTCATCTTTGTATTAAGTGCTGCTGTTTCTATTTTTAGTTTGAAACTTATGAATCAGAAAGAATCCATAGAATATTAGGGGGGATAGATCATGAAAACAAAAAAACATTCCGCAGGGTATTATATAGGATTTCTGATATTTATTATAGTTGCTTTGATCAATATTTATCCGATGGTATTTTCAATCTTCTGTTCTTTTAAAGGAAATTTGGAAATATTTTCATCATTTACTGCTTTACCTAAGAAATTACGGATAGAAAATTATTTAACTGCATGGAATGTGGGAAATATAGGAAGATATTTTTTGAATACAATTATTCTTGCAGTTGGAACTCTTGCGATATCAGGTCTTTTTGGAGCAATGGCATCGTATGTTCTGGCAAAATTTAAGTTTCGCGGAAAATCAAAAATATATTTACTGTTTATTTCAGGAATGATGATTCCTATTCAGGCGGTATTAATTCCGTTGTCTTATATTTTTGGAAAACTTGGAATTATGAATAATTATCCGGTATTGATTTTGCTTTATGCGGCGTTTTGTTTTCCAATGACAATTTTGATTCTTACTGGATTTATGAATGGAATTCCGACAGAATTAGAAGAAGCGATGGTAATTGATGGAGCAAATATTTATCAAGTATTTTTTAAGATGATTTTGCCACTGTCAGTTCCGGGAATTGTAAGTGTTTCAATTTTTAATTTTATACAGGTATGGAATAACCTGTTGTTTCCTCTTATTTTTATTTCTGATAAAGATAAAGGTACTATTTCTATGGGACTTCTTGCATTCTTTGGAGAATACAGTACAGATTATAGTTCCAGCATGGCAGGAATTTGTCTTACAACCATTCCGGTAATTATTGCGTATATTTTCTTCCAGGAAAAAATAGAGAATGGTTTAATGAGCGGAGCTGTTAAAGGGTGATAAAAAAGTTGTTGTACTTTTCATTTCCAATATGAAAAGATACAACAACTTTTTTGTATTCCTTATGTATTAATCCTCAAGCTTAATTTTCTCTTTCAGAACTACACAGCCTGCCATATCGCCAATAACGTTAACGCAGGTAGCACCCATATCGCAGAGTGTATTGATACTGATATAAACGCCCATAACTCCTGCCGGCAGGCCTGCCATAGTTGCGAGGGCTGCGAAGGATGCGATGGCACCGCCCGGGATTCCAGGGGTTCCGACTGACAGGAGTACGTTTGCCAGAAGGATTACGATCATCATGGAAATGCTTACATTAATTCCACATGCATTAGCGAAGAACATGATCATGAATGACATCAGGATGGATACGGCATCCATGTTTACAG
>OBUZ01001042.1_pt1 | contig 10401 bp, 9 predicted proteins | sample 1494961 | NCBI WGS metagenome assembly OBUZ01 (sample SAMEA2579939, study PRJEB22360) | human gut metagenome | biome: human gut; feature: human-associated habitat; material: faeces | place: Denmark | collected 2008/2010
GCAGGGATACGGGTAGATCCACCTACCAGCAGTACCTGGTGAATATCATTTTTTGTCAGACCGGCATCGCGCAGTGCGTTTCTTACCGGCTCCATTGTACGCTCAACCAGAGACTTTGTCATTTCATCAAATTTTGCACGTGATAATGTAGCCTCAAAGTGCAGAGGTCCATCTGCTCCAGCAGAGATAAACGGCAGGGAAATCTGTGTCTGTACAACTCCGCTCAGATCCTTCTTCGCTTTTTCTCCAGCCTCTTTCAGACGCTGCATAGCCATGGTATCCTTGCGCAGGTCAACACCGTTTTCCTTTTTGAAGGTATCAACCATCCAGTCAACAACAACGTTATCGAAGTCATCTCCACCCAGACGGGTATCTCCGTTTGTAGACAATACCTCAAAGGTTCCATCCGCAAGCTCCAGAATAGAAACGTCGAAGGTACCTCCACCTAAGTCATATACCAGAACCTTCTGTTCTTTTTCAGTTTTATCAATACCGTATGCTAGTGCGGCAGCAGTCGGCTCATTGATGATACGCTCTACTTCCAGACCGGCAATCTTTCCGGCATCCTTGGTTGCCTGACGCTGTGCATCATTGAAATAAGCTGGTACCGTAATAACCGCTTTTTCAACCTTTTCTCCTAGATAGTCCTCTGCATAGGATTTCAGATACTGCAGGATCATCGCACTGACTTCCTGCGGTGTATACTGCTTACCTTCCAGTTCAACCTTTTCATTTGTACCCATCAGACGCTTGATTGAGCTGATAGTGTTTTTGTTTGTAACAACCTGACGCTTTGCGGCATCACCGACGATACGTTCACCGTTCTTGTATGCGACTACAGATGGTGTTGTACGATTTCCTTCCGGATTTGTGATGACCTTGCATTCACCACCGTCCATAACGGACACACAGCTGTTTGTTGTACCTAAGTCAATACCAATAATTTTACTCATAATCGTTATCCTCCTTTTATCTATTCGCTAACCTTTACAAGTGTTGCACGTAATACACGATCCTTCAGCATATATCCCTTTTGCAGGACCTCAATGACCATACCGCTTTCCACGCCATCCTTGGCCTCCTGCATCAGGGCCTGATGGAAGTTTGGATCAAACGGCTTGTCCAGCGCTTCGATTTCCTTTACACCCTCCTGATTCAGGATGTGTACCAGCTGCTGGTAAATCATCTCAAAGCCCTTGGCGTAGTTTTTGACATTCTGATCATCGACCTTAACATCCAGCGCACGCTCCAGGTTATCCAGAACCGGCAGGATTTCCATCGCAAAGCTTTGAATGCGGTACTTGCGCACATTGTCGCTTTCACTCTGCAGACGCTTCTTCAGATTTTCTGTATCTGCATACGCCTTGAAGTAGGCATTCTTGTTTGCTGCCGCCTCTTCCTTCAGCTTTACGATTTCTTCTTCCAGTTCCTCGATTTTTTTCTTCTTACCGAATTTTGCGGATTTCTTCCTTCGCATCCTTTTTCTCTGCCTTGGCAGCATCCTGCTCTGTCTTTGCTTCTTCGCTTTGCCCGGCAGCCTTTGCTTCCTCGTTTACAACTTCTTTTTCTTCCTGCATGATGACCTCCTTATCGATTTTCACTTCTGTATAAATCTTCGATTACTTTGCTCATATATTCCATAAGGGCAACGACACGGCTGTACTGCATGCGGGTAGGTCCCACGATCATCAGTTCCCCTTCTTCATCCTCGTTCAGCTTGAACTTGCTGGATACCACTGCAACATTATTGACCTGAATCAATTCATTGTCACCGCCGATTTCAATGGCGACATCACCCTCGTGATTGGCCAGCTGGCGAAACAGACTGCTGTCCTCCAGCATCTTCATAAGCTCCTTCAGCTTTTCGATATCTGCGAATTCCGGCTGATACAGCATATTGCTCTGTCCGCTGCAGTATACATGGTCGGTTGCAAACCGCATGAATGCATTAACGAAGGCTTCAAACAGCACCTCGTGACGGGCAATATGGCTGGGCAGGAGCGGCGCAAACCGCCGCCTGCGTTCCGTGGTGTCATTGATCGGTGTGCCGCTCAGCTTGTCATTGAGCAGATTACAGCAGGTTTTGATATCCTCAACGCTCACGGCCGTATTGAAGTGAAATGTCTTATTTTCCGTATGCCCGTGATCGGTGATGAAGACTGCAACCGCACTGGTGTCACTGAGTGGAAACAGCTGTATGTGCTGCAGTGTCTGGTAACGGCTTTCCGGCCCCAGCACCACGGAAGTCAGCGAGGTCATCTGAGATAGAATATCACAGCTTTTCTTAACGATTTCATCCATTGAATAATGACGCTCCTGAAATACAGCCTGCAGAGAATGCTTGACTCCATCATCCAGTTCACGCTCCATCAGATTTTCAACATAGAACCGATAACCGCGACTGCTTGGTATACGACCGCTGGAGGTATGTGTTTTCTCCAGCAGACCCAAATCCTCCAGTGCAGCCATCTCATTGCGAATGGTGGCACTGGAACAGTTGAAATCCAGCAGGTCCATCAGTTTCTTGGAACCGACAGGCTCGGCAGTCCGGGTGAACTCATCTACTATCGTTTTAAAGATCGCCGTCTGGCGTTTTGTAAGCATATGGTTCACTCCTTTCTAGCACTCAACCTCTATGTCTGCTAATAGTATATTCCAATATTTTAGCACTGTCAACACTTTAGTGCTAAAATCCATAAAAATTGTTATCATTTCTGGAAATATTAGGAAAGTGCTCTGTTTTGCCCAGCGTTGGAAAAATGCATATATTCACGCAAATGGATTGCCAAGAGCCGCAGCTTGCTATATACTTTTCCCAGGGCAAACCCGGATACTCACACATATACTATAAATATATAAGAAAGAAAGAAGGAATGATCATATGAATTATATACAATGGAACTACGAGGATGATTTGCTTGCAGGTACGACGCTGCGCGACCCATCCCTGCCGGAAAACAACAATATGGCACTGCACGCCTGTTTACGGAAAATGGATGTTTTAAATAATCGTGATACTCTGTCAAAAGCACTCCATATAGCATCGTCACAGTGGACCTTCGCTATGCAGACGCACTCCGATCATATCCATGAGGTAACCGCCGCAGATGCCGGCAGAGGCTATCGTGTTTATGAGGAGGGGATTGCGGACTGTGATGCCCTTTACACAAAGGAAAGAAACATCGCAATCGGTGTCTTTCATGCAGATTGCGTGCCGGTACTTCTATATGACCCCTTTACCGGTATCATTGCCGCTATTCACAGTGGATGGCAGGGAACCGTGCAGGAAATTACACGCAAAACCGTGACCCTGCTCATGCAGAAGGAGCATGTCGATCCTGCTCACCTGATGGCTTATATCGGTCCGGCTATCGCATATCGCAGCTTTGAAATCCAGCAGGATGTCATTGACCGCATCCGGGCAATGAGCTTTGATACCCGTGACTATCTGACAATGCTGCCAAACGGCAGGGCAATCGCAGACAACAAAGGGCTGAATATGCAGATGCTGCTGAATCTCGGTGTTGAACGCGATCATATCACAGTGAATCCAAACGATACCTTTCTGAAAAACGATGCTTTTTTCAGCTATCGAAGAGAGCCTGCATGCGGAAGACACCTCAGCTTCATTCTACGCAAATAATCCAAATAAAAAGGCGGAGTATTCTGATCCTGTTTCATTTGAACAGTTGATCATTCCGCCCTTTTTTATTTCCGGATGCATTATGTGCATGTTCAGACACGTGTTTCCTCCATATGAATTTTGTCAGACAGCATTGCAATGAATTCGGAATTTGTAGGTTTGCTTCGTTCCATGGAAATCGTATAGCCGAAAATCTTATGTATCACATGTGCATTTCCGCGATTCCAGGCCACTTCGATTGCATGCCGTATACCACGCTCCACTCGGGAGGGTGTTGTCTGAAACTCCAGCGCAATCTTCGGATATAATGTTTTGGTAACCTTACCAAGCAGATCCATATCACGGTAGGTCTGCATAATTGCACAGCGTAGATACTGATACCCTTTCAGGTTTGCAGGAACTCCAAGCTCGTGCAGCAGCTCGGTGATCGTTCCCTCCAGATGCTGGTTCTGACTGCGTCCCAGCTTTTTCTGCAGCTCCTCATTCAATGAATAATCCGGCTGATAATTCCTGATGAAATGAATCTTGCGAATCAGATCAGGAATCTCATAGGGCTTCATCATGATGTAGTCGACACAATAGCGGTTGAACTCAGAAAGAATCATTTCACTGAGATATGAGGATATGCAGATAATATGATCCACCTGCAGCCTTCTGCTGCGTATTTCCTCTAATACATAAAACCCATCTTTCTTTGGCAGGATCATGTCCAACACCAGAACATGTACATGTTTCCCCTCCAGCTGTCGGATACATTCCTCACCATCGCTTGTCATTCCGGCCAGTTCAAATTCCTCAACGGAAGAAATGGCCCTTTCTAAAGCAGATAACTGATTTCTATTCTCATCTACTAAAAAAATCAAGCTCTTCATCTTTCATTCCTCCAACTACCTAGGCAGGAACCATCATAAACCCTAAAGTATTTTTAGAGTCAAGTATTTATTAAAAATATTTAAGAAAAACATTAAATTATTTTATATCACTCTCTTGTAAGGGACCCATATCATATGGCGCATCTGATAATGATGATCCTCGCAGGCACTGTATAAGACCTGAGACAGGATATCCCCGTCAAGCACCAGGTGATGTGCCTCCATAAACTGCAGCAGCTTATCCTTTTCCTGCAGAATCGTATGCTGGGCATTCGCTTCAAAGCAGTAGGCAAGAGCCGAACATTCGGCATACTGTCTTACCACATCATTTTTCCGAATACCGATGAAATCCCCAATCGTCTCGTACATACAAAAGCCGTAATCAAAGTGCTCCTGTCCGCTGATAAAATCCTTGGCACAGATTCGTCCACTCAGAAACTGAAGCTCGCTGCTTTTCGACCACACCCTGAGTTCCTCATTCAGGGATGCATCATCCGCTAAAATCACATCATCCTGCATATAGGAAATACGATACAGGGCAGGTCTTGTTACAAACTGTATGGCATGCTGTGCACGTTCTGCCAGCGCAATGCATTCCAAAGAAAGATGAATGCTGTGAAGACGAAGACTCATCGACACACTTTCCTGCAGCAGCTCCTTCTCCTTTTGTTCCATCAGCTCAAGAAACATATCATTTCCCCTGCTTTCAAACAAATCCATCAGCTCATACAGCGTAAAGCCAAGCTTCTGATACTTCTGCATATTCAGAAGATGGTTAATTTGTGAAGCATCGAAATAACGGTAATTGGATACACTGTCCTTATGCGGCACGATGAGCCCTTTACGTTCGTAGTACCGCAAAGCTTCCGTGCTGAGACCCAGCAGTCTGGCAGCCTCTCCGATTTTGTACATAAAAAAAAACTCCTCCCTTTTCCATTCTTCACAAACAATACTCTTTCAAAATCTGCATACGTATGCATATAGGTCTTCTCTATTTTAGTATACTTTTGTGCTGCGCGCAACCTTATTACCGTCTTATCTTAGATTTTATGGAAAGAACGGATTGCTTCTGTATAAATTTCCATGCTATACTAGGATTAACATTTCCCTGGAGGATCCATTTTGAAAGGACAAACATTCTACAGCAGTCTCTACGATTCGCTTACATCCTTGATCATAACGAGGCGGCTTCCCTATGGGAGCCGTCTTCCATCCGCTAAACAGCTGTGCAGCACCTATCAGGTAGGAATACGTACCGTACAGGACGTCCTGCGCGATATGCGGGATGCCGGCTATATTTCTTTAGAGGCACGCAAGCGTGCACAAGTGATCTGGCAGCCCTCACAGGCGCACGATGAGCAGACGGATTTCTATATTCTGCATACACACCGGCAGATGATTGACGTTTTGGAAAGCATGCGTCTGTGCCTGCCTCCCCTCTGCAGCGGGTTGTGCGATTTACTGCAGGAAAAGGATATCCGTCATTTATATAAAATGCTGTCGACGCTGGAGGATAATAAAAATCTGGAAAAACGCCGACTGCTGATCCGGGATTTTAATGTATATCTGCTGCAGCGTTATCATAATGATATGATTCTCGATTTGTATCTGACGACCTTTTCCTATATTGAATATCCCCTGTTGTATCATACAGATCTGTTTTCCTCCTATCATGGCACTCTGAAGCACGATTATGAGCAGCTGCTTGCCGCCTATACAGATAAAAACCGCCGCTTTGTATATGATTTTTATTATCACACGATCTGCTACACCATACAGCGTATCCATGAGCACGCAGCGCAGATACAGCTTTGCGGCAACCACCGTATACCGGAAGCAGCCCCCTTTTTCTGGCAGCCGAAGCATTCTCATGATTACGTTTACACACTTGTCTTCCGGGATATTATTCGCAGCATCGCCTGCAAAACCTATGCCGATCAGCAGCTGCTGCCCCCCATAGAGCAGCTGTCCAGGACCTATCAGGTATCCTACGCAACGATTCGCAAGGTTTTGAAGCAGCTGAATGATATCGGACTCGCAAAGACCTATAACGGTCTGGGGACTCGCATTCAGCTGAATAAGGGGGTTGCACAGGCACATCTGGAGGACAGTACAATGATACGTGACGCCGTAAAATTCATCGGGGCTGTACAGTTTATCACCATCACGATCGGCCGCTGCTGCCTGGAATATTTCGACCAGCTGCTCGTGCTTGCCCCTGTTATGGAGGAGCGGATAAAAAAAGGCATTATGATGGCGTCGGTTTCCTTGATGCCCTGCTGGTGATCCTTCCCAAGGCCAATCTGAAACAGATTCTGCAGGAGTTTCGCAGCATTTTGTCATGGGGCTTTTATTTCACACTGCTGCAGCTGGATGAACAACTGGTCGATCTATATTACAAGCGCTGTGAGGAAGCGGTTGGCTTTCTGGTGAAACGGGATGCCGACGGCTATTGCCGCTGTATACAGCAGGTCTACATGCAGCTGTTCCATATCATCATCCATTGTGCCAAACGCATCGGCATCCGTCAATGTGATGCCATTCAGCTGCCCGATATCGATTCCCTTCCTCTGTAGGAAACAAAGAATGTCTGCGCTAACCCTTGACTCCTGATGAAAAGACGGCTGCTTTCTGCAATAAGAATGGTCGGCGGGCGATTCTCACACCACGCCGGTATGACTGAATGCTGTAGCTTCGTAGAAAAACAGATATGGAAGGAAGTGCTTTCCGTCAGGGAAAGCTTTATCGGCAACTCTTTTCCATGGTGACCATATGCGCTTGTGGATAACCGCCTGTACAGAAAAATAACATCGGATTATAAAAAACCTGCAAAAACATATCCGACGGGGTTTTCTGTGCAGATTACCGACACTTTCCTATCAGGGATTTCCTGCTATGGGTATGCAGGCATAGACAAATTCCTTTATTGACTGGCTCAACAGGAATACATCAAAATCCACCGGAGTCCGGTGGATATTTTCTATATTCTATTGAATGCGCCTATAAGCTGTCCTGCTTCCCTGCTGTTTCTGTATCAGTTAGAAAAGGATTTCTTGTTGCAGATTTCAGGCAGATTCCTGTGAATGGTGGGTCGTATAGGCACGATCAAAGGTAACAACCAGATAGTAATGATCGCCCTTACGCTCCCGGATCCGCTGTGCAAGGGCATCCAGAATCTGCTGATTACTCATTTTAATATGGAAGGGCACGACAACATCGAAAATCATATTCGTATGGGTTTCTCCCGGAACGATACGGAAATCGTGCATGCTCAGGTCTTCATCAATTTCCTTTACGATCGCTGCTGTCAGTGTTCGCAGCTCATTGGTCAGCGGATCGTCAATATTGATGGGATCCATGTGGATAACCATCTCCAGTCCCATATTCTCCTGAAAATCGCGTTCGATATTATCGATCATATCATGAGATTTCAGTACATCTTCCTTATAATCCACCTCCACATGCACAGATGCAAAGGTACGGTGCGCACCATAATCGTGGATCATGAGATCATGCATACCCAGCACTCCATCATAGCTGTTAATCTTATCCTGAATCTGTTTCACCAGATCCTCATCCGGAGCCTGTCCCAGCAGCTCATCCAGCGCCGATTTGATGATCCCCCCCCCCGCCATCAAAATAAAGATGGCAACAACAACCCCCATATAGCCGTCCAGATTAAAATGAATAATAGGAGAGAGCACTGTGGAAACAAGAACAGCTCCCGTCGCCATAACATCACTGATGGAATCTGCAGCGGTCGCCTCCATTATACTGGACTTCAAAAGCCTCCCGTATTTCTTATTATAACTGTACATCCACAGCTTTACGGAAATGGAAAACAGCAGAATAATCACACTCAACCAGCTGAAGGACACTGCCTCCGGTTGAAGAATCTTATGAAAGCTGGTGCGAATCAGCTCAAAGCCAAGCAGCAGGATGGCTACAGCAACGATCATTGATGCAATACATTCGTAGCGCGCATGGCCAAAGGGATGCTTTTCATCTGCCGGCTTGCTTGACAGCTTAAAGCTGAGCAGGGAAATCACAGAGCTTCCGGCATCGGAAAGGTTGTTGACAGCGTCTGCCGTTATGGACACACTGCGTGCCAGGGTACCGGCCAGAAATTTAAACAGAAACAAAATCACATTGTTTGCAATCCCCACCGTGCTTGTAAGGTTTCCATATGCCTTTCGCACAGCAGGATCTTCCAGCTCGTTATAGTTGTGTATCATTTTTTTCGCAAGATAATTTATCATTATATCACCCACTTCTTTTATGAATATCTAGTTTAACACATTTCACCAAAATGGGAAAGATTTACATGAAAGTTTTCGTTTCATCATATAGTATATCGGTGATAACATGAAAAAATTCACGGGCTTTCTGCTGTTTGGTCTTCTCTTACTGACACTTGGCTTTGGAACCCTGACGCTGCAAAGTGCACAAAACGCACTTTCCATCTGGTTTGAAAAGCTGGTTCCCTCCATGTTTTTATCTATGGTTCTGGTTCGTCTGCTCTATAAGGAGCATGCGTTTGACCATCTTCCCTCTCTAGGTCTGCCTGCTTTGCTGGGGATGGATCAGGGGGCATGGAATCTGGTTTTATGCACGATGTTCCTTGGCTTTCCCACCGGCTCTGTCTTTGTGGATGAAGCCGTACGGGATGGTGTCCTTTCCCGGCAGGATGCTGCACGCCTGCTGTATTGCTGCTGTTTTCCTACACCGGGCTTTGTCATTATCTCCTGCGGTATCGTCTTTTTCAAATCTCTGCACATCGGCATGCTGCTGTTTGCTTTGCAGCTGCTCAGCGGTCTGCTGTTGCTGCTGTTCACCCGCAGACACACGATTCATACCTTTCCTGCAGCTGTTGCTTCCTCACAATCCTTTATGCGGAATCTTAGCAGCGCAGTTACGGAAAGTGGAATTTCTCTCTATATGATTGGGGGATATCTGATGATTTTTATGAGTGTTACCGCTGTGCTGTTTTCCTTTCTTCCGGAATTTCCTGCGCTTATCATACGCAGTCTTGCCGAGTTTTCCAGCGGCATCGTTTTGATCAACGTCACACCGTTTTCCACTATGCAGAGATTACTCCTTACCAGCTTTCTGCTTGGATTTGCAGGCTTCTGTGTACATATGCAGATCATGAGTATGGTGGAGCAGGTTCCTCTGCGTTATCCCGTCTTTCTGCTTTACCGGATTCTGCAGGGGATGATTTCTGTCCTACTGCTGATCCTTTGCGTGCAGTTTCTATAATCTTCCTGTATAATAATACAAAAGGAAGGTGATCATATGAAGATTGCATGGATTGGCTGCGGCGTGATGGGGACCAGCATGCTGCTGAACCTGAAAAAGGGCGGTCATACGGTGAGTGCCTATAACCGCACCTATGAGAAGGCCGCTCCCCTGCTCGAGCAGGGAATCCGGGTGGAGCGTACCATTCGGGATTGTGTAAGTGATGCGGATGTTGTCTGTACCATGGTCGGTTACCCAAAGGATGTGGAAGAAATCTATGAGGGGGATGACGGTATCTTTGCACATGCCAAAGCGCATGCCGTACTGATTGATTTTACAACCTCTTCGCCCGCGCTGGCAAAAAAGCTGTACACAGCAGCAAAGGCAAAGGGGTTTGCCATGCTGGATGCACCGGTATCCGGTGGTGACAGCGGTGCAAAAGCCGCATCCCTGTCTATAATGATTGGCGGAGATGAAAAAGTCTTCGAACAAATGCGCCCGCTATTCTCCATGCTGGGAACAGGAATTCAGTATATGGGAGAAGCAGGGAGCGGACAGCACACGAAGGCCTGTAATCAGATTGCCGTGGCAGGAGCTGTGGCAGCGATGAGTGAAGCACTGGTATATGCAAGAGCGGTCGGACTGGAT
>OBUZ01001045.1_pt1 | contig 10362 bp, 9 predicted proteins | sample 1494961 | NCBI WGS metagenome assembly OBUZ01 (sample SAMEA2579939, study PRJEB22360) | human gut metagenome | biome: human gut; feature: human-associated habitat; material: faeces | place: Denmark | collected 2008/2010
CACAGAAAGAGCTTGAACAGGCAATCAAAGCCGGAAAGTTCATGTTTCACAATGTAAATGATGAGGTCAGAGTGTTGACGGATATCAACACTTTTGTATCGTTTAAAGAGGATAAAAACGAGGACTTTCAGAGCAACCAGACCATCCGGGTTCTGGATCAGGATGCCATTGAAACGGCTTTGCTGTTCAATAACAAATACCTTGGAAAAGTCTTGAATGATCAGTCAGGCCGACTTTCATTTTGGAATGACCTTGTAACAATGGCGAATGAATTTGCTACTCTCGGTGCTATCGAAGACTTTGACAGTGCAAATATCACAGTGGAAAGAGGCTCAGGGAAAAAGACAGTGATTGCCACTAAACTGCTCAAGCCGGTAAATTGTATGGAACAACTTTACACCACAGTAACAGTGCAGTAGGAAGGAGGAACATATGGCAAAAATTACGATGCAGGCTAAGGATTCTATTAGTGCCAAGTTGGCAGAATGCTATGTCACAATCGGTAGCAAGCGGTACAACGCTTTCAATATGATTAATCTGGAGGCTAAATTTGAAAAGAATAAAACGGAAGTCCCGATTTTAGGACAGACCGGAGTAGGAAATAAATCTACTGGATGGAAAGGAACTGGATCTGCTACCATGCATTATAATACCAGCATTTACAGACGTATAATGCTGGACTTCAAAAACACTGGGCAGGATGTTTACTTCGACATCCAGATAGAAAATGAAGATCCCACAAGCGATGCAAAAAGACAAACTGTCATTCTGAAAGGGTGCAACATAGATGGCGGAATTTTAGCTAAATTCGATGCGTCCAGCGATGACCCACTCGATGAGGACGTTGATTTCACATTTGAAGACTTTGAAATGCCGGAAGAATTTAACTTATTGAATGGAATGTTATAGGAGGAATATATGAGTAACTTAGAAGCATTTATGGCACAGAACGCCATGAAACCAGAAAATAAAAAAATCGTGGTGAGTAATAGATTCAAAAACAATGATGGAAATTCCATGAAATGGGAAATCCATTCGATCACAAAAAATGAAGATGATATTCTTCGCAAAGAATGCACAAAAAGAATCCCGGTAAAAGGTCGAACAGGTATGTATACGCCAGAACTGGATACAAACACTTATCTTGCAAGACTGGCCATAGCATGTACAGCTTTCCCTGACTTGAATGATAAGGAACTGCAAGATTCCTATGGGGTAATGGGAGCGGAAGATTTGTTAAATAAAATGCTTCTTCCTGGGGAATTTACGGACTATATGGATGCAGTCCAGGAGATCAATGGATTTGATTTCTCTATGGACGATATTGTAGAAGAAGCAAAAAACTGATAAACGGGGGCGATAGTGATACAAACTATGCTTACTATTGCCTCCATAAATTTCGCATGTTGCCATCTCAATTTCTATCTTTAGATCGTTACGAAAAGGGATTTATCATAGCGGCAATAGATATTAAAGTTGCAGAAGAAGAAAAGGCTGCAAAAAAGGCAAGAAAAAAATAATACATGGAGAGGAGGGAGCCAGTGGGAACAATACAATCTTACATCCGTCTACATAGTGGCATAGCCCGATCGCTCCAGCGGGATGTGGCAGCAATAAATAGGACGATCAGTCAGTTCGGAAATATGAGAACGGCATCAGAAGGAATGGTGAATAAATCCTCTATAGATTCAGGGGCGGCGGCAATCGAAAGGGCTGCGCAGTCCGCGAACCGTACCGAACAGGAAATGAATCAAGCTTCCAGCGCAACGCAAAGGATGCAGCAAGAACTTCGTGGAGTTGGACAGCATACTCAAAACAATACAAACTACCAGAACAATTACAACAAATCTGTAAATAATGGTTCCAGTGCCGTTTCTTCTCTGCTCGGAAAAGCAAAAACAATGGTCACAACTCTTGGGACAGCATTTGGCGCAAAACAGGTGATAGGATTGTCAGATACCATGGCATCCACCCAGGCTAGATTAAACCTAATGAATGACGGGTTACAAACAACGAACCAGTTGAATCAGATGATTTATCAATCTGCCCAGGATTCAAGAGGATCTTACCAGAGTACAGCAGACGCGGTCACAAAGATGGCTTTAAATGCCGGAAATGCATTTAAAAGCAATGCTGAGGTCGTGGCCTTTATGGAGCAGATCAACAAACAATTTGTTATCGGCGGTGCATCTGCCGTGGAATCATCTAATGCAATGATCCAGTTAAGCCAGGCGATGGCAGCCGGGGAACTGAGGGGTGATGAATTAAACTCTATCTTGGAGGCTGCCCCGGAGATAGCGAGGGCTATCGAAAAGAGCATGGGATGGGCCGAAGGCTCAATTAAATCCTACGCTGAAAAGGGAGAGGTAACAGCGGAAGTTGTCAAAAATTCTATGCTGAATATGGCAGATGAGACAAACAAAAAATTTAATTCGATGCCTATGACATTCGGGCAGGTTATGACAAGTATACAGAACAAGGCGTTAATGTCTTTTCAGCCCGTTCTGAAACAGATAAATGAAATAGCAAATAGTAAAAACTTTGATCACATGGTTGATGGAACTGTTGGAGCCATAAGTGCAGTAGCATCTGCGGCAACCGTAGCTTTCGGTTGGATCACTTCTGTTGCTGGATTCCTGTATGATAATTGGTCCATCGTCGGACCTCTTATTTTAGGAGTGGTCGCTGTATTGGGAGGATTAAAGCTGGCTATGCTTGCAGTGAACGGAGTACAGCTTATAGGAACTGCTATTACAAAGGGATATATGATAGCAAAAGGGGCCTTAATGGTTGTAACCGGGTTATTGACCGGGGCCGAAGGGGCCGCCACAGTTGCACAGCAGGCGTTTAACAGTACATTGCTGGCCTGCCCGATCACATGGATCATTATAGCAATCGTTGCATTGATTGCTATTTTTTATGCTGCGGTTGCTGCTGTAAACAAGTTTGCAGGAACTTCGATTTCTGCCACGGGCATTCTAACTGGAGTATTTGCTACTGCTGGAGCATTTATAGGAAACACCGTTATTGGAGTTGTAAATGCCGTCATTACTTGGTTTATAACATTATGGAATATTATAGCTGCATTTGCGAACTTCTTTGCGAATGTTTTTAATGATCCTGTGGCGGCAATTCAGCGTTTGTTTTTAAATTTATTCAACTGTATCTTAGATATCGTGTCCGGGGCCGCTGGTCTGATCGATAAGATCACCGGGTCTGATCTCTCAGGCTCAATAGATGGGTTTCAGAACAAAGTGAACAAATGGGCACAGAACAAGATTCCAGAGCAAAAGGAGTATGTAAAAACTCTTGATCCAGACAAATATACGATCAATAAGCGAATTGCTTACGGGGATGCCTATAAGGCCGGATATGACTGGGGGAAAAACTTAGGGAAGTCTAAGAAGGTAAAAACACCAAAAGTCAAAAATCCTAAGATTCCAGATTACGGGAAAATAGCAAAAGATCCGTCCAGCGCGGCAACAGCAGCAAATACCGGGAAAACAGCGGCAAACACAGCCAAGACGGCAAACAGTGTATCTGCAACTCAGGAGGATCTTTCCTATCTGCGGGATATCGCAGAGCAGGAGGCGATCAACCAGATTACTTCCCCAATCATAAATGTGGAAATGACAAATAATAACACCGTAAACAGCGGTATGGATCTGGACGGCATTTCTTCCATGCTCAGAAGCAAGGTAGAAGAAGAAATGTATGCCAGCGCAGAGGGGGTGTATTAATGTATCAGGTATGGATGGGGAGTTATCTACTCCCCGTTACCCCGTCAAAAGTAAACATGACCATAAACAATAAAAATGAGACTGTTGACTTGATCGCGGGCGGAGAAGTGAATATTTTGAAAGATCCGGGATTAACCACGATTGATTATGAGTGCCAGTTTCCAAACCTTACGAAATATCCGTTTGCCCGATATGTGAATGGGCAGTTTCAAAATGCGAAATATTTTCTTGATGCATTTGAAAAGATGAAACTGGACCGAAAACCATTTACATTCAAAATTTTGAGATCTACGCCGCAGAACAAAACGATCTTTGACACGTCCATGCGTGTCACCTTGGAAGATTATAAGATTAGCGACGATGCAGACGAAGGTTTTGACATGAAAGTATCCGTGAATCTAAAGCAGTGGAAGGACTACGGAACGAAAAAGCTGATCGTAAAAAAGTCGAAAAAGAAAAGTTCTAAAAAGAAAGCGAAGACAAAAAAGAAGAAGTCTTCTAAGAAAAAGAAAACAGCTTCTAAGACATATACCGTAAAAAAGGGTGACTGCCTTTGGAAGATTGCGAAAAAGAAGCTCGGCAAAGGTAGCCGTGAAAAAGAAATCTATAAACTAAACAAATCCTTGATTGAGAAGACAGCAAAGAAACACGGGAAAAAGAGCAGCAACAATGGGTGGTGGATTTACCCAGGTACAAAGTTGAAGCTGCCTAAGAAGTAGGTGAGACGATGGCGAAAGATATTGTAGATATTGCGATATCCCAGATCGGGTATAAAGAGGGATCTGGAAACAACACGAAATATGGAAAGTATACCGGGGCAAATATGGCTCCTTGGTGCCACTCTTTTGTGTCCTGGTGTGCTTACAAAGCAGGAGAGAGTAGGGCAGTTCCGAAGACCGCCAGCACTGATACCGGAATGGCATGGTTTAAGAAAAAAGGACGCTTTAAGAAGAAGGGCAGCTATAAGCCAAAAAGGGGTGACATTGTCTACTTTAAGACAGGACGCAGCCATGTGGGAATCGTAGAAAAAACAAAAGGGAATACTCTGCATACGGTAGAGGGAAACACAAGCAATAAAGTTGCCCGCCGGACCTATTCTCTTAGTAATAGTACAATTACAGGATATGGTATGCCAAACTATAAACATAGTGGAACAGTCACTTACTCTTCCTATACCACAAAAACTTTAAACGGTAAAAAGGTAAAGGCAAAGTTTACCGGTTATTACCCTGCAAATAATTCCATGGAAGGTGGCTTCTATGCTGCTAATGGCGAGAAACTAAACTATAAGAAAAAGACTTGTGCTGCACCGAAGTCTATTCCGTTTAATACGCAGATCCAGGTGTTGAAAACGGGGACGAAACAGGACGAGAAAACATTTCGTGTCAATGACCGCGGCGGTGCAATTAAAGTGGTCAACGGTGTCTATCACTTTGACTTGCTTTTTAAAAATAAAACTGATGCGAATAACTTTGGCGTTCGTACTGGCTATGCGATCATCGGGAATGGCACGGGGTATAAACTTTCCAGCAAGAGCAGTAAAACGTATAAAGCAAATAATACGACCAGCGCGGCAGAAAAGAAGTATCTGAAAAGGCTTGCAAAGAGCGGAGGTTCTAGTGGTACTGCACCGGCACTTTCTGGGGAAGTCGTAGCGAACTATGATCATGCAAACGTAGATCTGCAGGTCTTGGTTTCACAGAGGAAAAGTATATACGGCACTGTGTATCAGCCGGCAGTAGAGGAACTAAGCCTGACACTTGAACGATCGGGGACACCGGGTAAGTGCACATTCAAAGTTTATAAAGACGATATTTTGAGGATACAAAAAGGAAATATGGTCCGGGTGATTGTAGACAATTATAAATTGTTCTACGGCTTTGTTTTTACCACGAAGGAAAGTGATCCGGAGCATTTAGAGGTCACGGCATATGACCAGCTACGGTACTTTAAATATAAATCTTCTTACACATTTAAAAAGGCCAAAGCATCCACGGTACTTCGGACAATCTGCAAGGATCACCTATTTCATTATGGGACCATTGCCGATACAAAATATAAGCTGCCGAAAATAATCCAGCAGGATAAAACCTTGCTGGACATTATGGGAGATGTCCTGGCAGAAACTACAATGGCGACCGGTAAAATTTTTGTGCTATACGATCAATATGGAAAAATTACGCTGCAAGATGCCTCAAAACTCCGCCTGGATTGCGTAGTGGATAAAGAAACGGCGCAGGGGTATAGTTACGAATCGTCCATAGACGGAAATACATATAACTATATCGTGTTGAAGCTGGAAGACCAGAAGGGAAGTTTTGTTTCTATGGATTCCGGCGCAATCGAAAAATGGGGAATGTTGAAATATGTGGACACTCTAAAGGACCCTTCTATTGGAAAAATAAAAGCAGATGCTTTGAGAAATGCTTATAGTCGGTTGGAACGTAAATTTACCGTCAACGATGTATTCGGAGATCCACGGGTAAAGGCCGGATTTTCGGTGCCGGTGATCATGAGTTTACACGATAAAACGCTAAAACATTATATGATGGTCGAAAAGGTGACGCATAAGTTTAAAAACAGGGAGCACACCATGGACCTGACATTGAGAGGAGCTGGTATTAGTGGCTGAGTGGGTAGCATTACTTAAGAAGATAGCAAAACAGGAGAGAGAGTCCAGTAAGCCTGCGGCAATCGTAGAGGGAAAAGTTACGTCAGGAGATCCGTTGAAAATCCGCTTAAACAAAAGGGCAACGATTGATAAAGACTTTTTATACATGACTGATGCTGCAAAAGAATTGAAAAAGGGAGATACGGCAATCCTGCTCAGGAACCAAGGAGGGCAGGATTTTGTTGTGCTTGGAAGGAAGGTGAAGTGATGTTACCAGACACCACAGGAGATCCGTTGGCAGATGAAGATATTATAGACGGAATAGACGACGATCCGAGTTTTGAGCTACAATCATATCCAAATAAAACATATCGACTAGGCAACGGGACCATTGGCGGGTATGTCGATGGAACAGAAGCAATCCGGCAGGCGATCCACTGCATCCTTAATACAGAGGCAGATAGATACCTAATATATGAAGAAGATTACGGAATAGAATTGGAGGATCTATACGGGATGCCACAAGAGTTCGTAATCTCTGAGCTGCAAATGCGGTTTGAGGATGCCTTATTGCAGGATGAACGGATACAGAGCCTAAACGACTTTACAGTCGAGAGGAAAGGAAAGAAAGTGGTTGTATGCAGCTTTATAGCCGATACGACAGAGGGAGATGTTGAAATAGAAGAGGAGGTGGATCTGGATGCTGGAGACGCTTGACGATCTGGATGCGATCGACGTTGATGATATTGTAGAAGAAATGATGGAGAGTGTAGAGGAGAATCACCCGGGCATAGATACCCGGGAAGGAAGTATTATTTATGATTCTACCGCGGTGGTTGCGCAGGAACTATACAGTGCGATACAGGCAATAAAGCTAATCCACAACGAAACATATGTAGACACGGCAACACTGGAGGGGCTTATCATGCGCTGTGAGGAGCGCGGGGTGGAGATCACAGAACCGACTTGCGCATTATTGCAGGCAAAATTTGATCTTCCTGTGAACATTGGAGACGTGTTCACGATTGTGGATAGTCAAATGAATTATGAGATTGAAGAATTGATAGAAGAGCCTACCACTGAAAATGGTATGCTCTATTTTTATTCTTTGCGGTGCCAGGAAGACGGGGAAGAGGGGAACTTGTACTTAGGACATCTGATACCGGTTAGTGATATTGAAAACTCTGATATGCTGACTATCGCAGAAGCAACTGAACTGATCATATCTGCAACAAACGGAGATGATGAGGATGCCATCCGTGAGAAGTATTATCAAAGTTGCAAAACAGGACGGTTTGGTGGCAATATCGCTGACTACAAAGGAAAAGTGCTGACCATGGAGGGTGTTGGAGGCGTAAAAGTATACCCGGTCTGGAATGGCGGCGGTACTGTAAAGTGCGTGATTATATCGCCCATCGCTGACAAACCTTCTGAGGATGTGGTATATGCCGTTCAAGAGGCACTTGATCCAGTTACGGGCCAAGGGCAGGGCCTTGGTTGGGCACCAATCGGACATATCGTAACGGTGGAGGCTGGTGCCGAACAGCCAGTGAACATAGAAACCACAATCGAATATAAAGCCGGATGGGGATTTGAAGCGGCAAAGTCGCAGATCGAGGCAGCAGTTGACACATATCTAAAAGAAGTAAATCAGGAATGGCAGGATACCGATAATTTAAAGGTTCGGATTGCACAGATAGAATCCGCATTGCTAGACCTGGAGCCGATAGTGGATATTAGAAATACAAAATTGAATGGAATAGAAGAAAATCTAATACTTGGCCCAGATTCCATTGCAGTCAGGGGTGATGTGATTGGATAGCCTTAAAAATGCAGAAAAAACCATTGTTCATCTCCCGAAATTCCTGCAAAAATACCATGAGATGAAAATACTCTGTGAGCAATATGACCGGTGGATCGACCGGATATGGAAATTAGTTGACGAACTATATTGTAATCAGTTTATCCCAACGGCTACGGAGGCCGGTGTATCCAGATATGAAAAAATCTTTGGGATTGTAAAGAAAGATACAGATACGCTAGAAGATCGCCGCTTCAACCTCATGATGGCAGTTACGCAGCAACTTCCATATACTTATGCGAATCTGATGATTAAGCTGAATACGTTGCTTGGTCAGGATGCCTATTCCATTGACTTGATCAATGAGGAATATCACTGAGAGTAAAAGATAGAGAAGAAAGTGTTCTAAAACTACTCAGAAGAGAACTTCCAGCGAATATGATAATAGATGTTGACTTAGATTATAACAATTATGAAACTTTGGAAACATTTACATATGATCAGTTGGCGCAGTGGAGCCATGACCATATAAGAAATGAGGTATTAAAATGAGAAATACGACAAACTACAATTTAAAGCTCCCAGATGGGCCGGACAAATATAATATTCAGGATTTTAACAGCAATGCAGAAAAGATAGATTCCGAATTAAAAAGTCAATCGGATGCCATTGCTGATCGGTACAGCAAGACCGAGGTAGACAATAAATTTTCAATGCATGAGATGAACGTTGACTGGAAAGAATCAGTCGAAAGCTTCGATGATATAGCCGCCGCCTATCCAACACCAGAAGATGGATGGACGGTAAACACAAAAGATACTAACTATACATATCGATACGATGGAACAGCGTGGGTAGCTATTTCTGCAAATGCGATTCCAAAGGCCACGGAGGACATAGATGGCCTTATGGAAAAAGCAAAGGTGACGGAAATAAAGAAATTAAATATGGATATGCAAAGCATACAAAAAGAAGTCAATATAAAAATCAACAATCTAAGAGGCCTGCATATAAATACAAGTGCTATGAACATAATCGACGTAGCATACGGAAAACAAGGTTATATAGCAATAGCAGAAACAGGAACAGGTGAAGGAACAAACCTGTATCTGTCTACGGATGGATCAGAATGGACGCGTTTAGACGATATGAATGGTTACACTTTCGTCAATGAATTTGGAGCCGGATATTCAATTTCTGGATCAGGTAAAATATCATACTGGTTAAATTCATCAGAACACACAGAAACAGAAATTCCTTTTAATCCAAATGGTGCGGCAACATATGACTCTGCAATTTTTACATATGGAAGTGATATTGCTGTATCAACTTATGCCGTATCGGTTAACAACAACGTTGTCGATGTGAATCCAGATGGATACCTGATAGATATGACATCAAATCTAGGTGAATTTTTTGGATGTACAAGAGAAGAAATATATCGTTATCCTGATTTACTGAACCTTCGTAATACACAAACACTTCGGTATGAAAAGCCGAATGCCGAATTTTCAAGCATTTTTTATAAAGATGAGGCTTTATATGTGAGCACAGAATTAGGAGCAATATTAAAAGGAACCGCAGATACAAATACACTGACAGAAATAGCAAGCGGATTTGAACGAGGCCCAAGCAAATTGCTATATGACGATGGTGTTTTTTTTCTGCAAACTCCGCACAATATCTATGCATCAGAAAACGAAGTCGACTGGAAAAATATCTACACAACAGCGGATGAAATACATAGACTCAAAAAAATTAATGGACAGTTCGCGCTTTGTACAGACAACGGAATTAAGCTTTTTACAGTAGAAAAAAGCTTAAAAGGACAGATTGATGAAATAAATTCGGCTTTATATCCAGTAGGTATTGTTGTTGCCTTTGTAAATGGTTTTAATCCGAATGAATCATTACAGGGAGAATGGGAACGAATTGCAAAAGGACGAACACTGGTAGGGGTTAATGAAGCTGATCCAGATTTTAATACAGCTGAACAGTCTGGTGGATTAAAAGATGTGACATTGAGTATTAATCAAATTCCAGCTCATAGTCATCAGGAAAGTGATTTAAGCTATGTATATACAGACGAACATCCTGCCAATAATTCTATTGTTACAACAAATCAAAACGGAAGACAGAATATTAACGTGAATATTAACAGCAAAACTTATACAAAAAATGCAGGAGAAGGAGGAAGTCATTCCAATTTA
>OBUZ01001050.1_pt1 | contig 10292 bp, 10 predicted proteins | sample 1494961 | NCBI WGS metagenome assembly OBUZ01 (sample SAMEA2579939, study PRJEB22360) | human gut metagenome | biome: human gut; feature: human-associated habitat; material: faeces | place: Denmark | collected 2008/2010
AGCCCGGACAGAAAACGATGATTGATGCATTATACCCGGCACTTCGTGCATACAGGGAAGGATTGGACGCAGGCAGGTGTGATGAAGAAATCATTCAGGATTTTATGGAAGGCGCCGCAAACGGTGCGAAGCGTACAAAGGAAATGGAAGCTGTAAAAGGAAGAGCCAGCTATCGAAGCGATAAGGGTGTAGGGCATCTGGACCCTGGAGCTGTTACGCTGGCTATGCAGCTGGAATGTATGGGAAATATGATATTGAATACATTGAAATAAAAAACAGGAGGAGATACTTATGATGAAGAAAATACAATTTTATGCACCCGGTGATATCCGTGTGGAGGAGGCGGAGATACCTGCACCGAAAGCAGGAGAAATCGTTATCAAAAATGAGGTTACCTTAACCTGCGGTACAGATGTGAAAACGTATAAACGTGGATACCGCTATGAACCACCGTTCGGCATGGGGCATGAAGCAAGCGGTGTCGTATATGCTGTCGGTGAAGGGGTTACCGGGTTTAAAGTCGGTGATCGTGTGGTTGCACACAATTCTGCATCCTGCGGAACCTGTTACTATTGTAAAAAGGGACAGGAGTCCATGTGTGTGGATCTGATTCAGAATCAGTTTACCAACGGAGCCTATGCGGAGTATCAGCTGATTCCGGAAAGAATCGTCAAACTGAATACCTTCCATATTCCGGAAGGAATGTCCTATAAGCAGGCTGCACTGCTGGAACCGCTGGCTTGTGCCTTGTATGGAACGGAAATGACGAACTTTGATCTCGGTGACTACGTTTGTGTAAACGGCTGCGGTCCGATCGGTCTGATGTTTGTACGTATGTGTGTATTGAGAGGTGCACATGTTATCGCCTGTGATATGACACCGGAAAGACTGGCACTTGCGAAAAAGCTGGGTGCTCAGGAGATCATCAATATTAAGGATCTCAACGGTAAGGATCAGGCAGAGGCAGTGAAGGAGCTGACACCGGATGCGCGCGGTGTGGATGCGGCAATTGAAGCTGCCGGATTACCGGAGGTATGGCAGATTGCCCTGCGTATGGCAAGACCTGGCGGAGAGGTTCTGTTCTTCGGTGGTACGAAAAAAGGCCTGGAGGTACCTGTGGATACAACACTTGTACACTATTCTCAGCTGACATTGAAGGGTGTGTTCCATACAACTCCGCAGCATGTAAATGCAGCCTTTGAAATGTTGAAGATGGGGGCAATCAGTGCAGAGGATTTTGTACAGAATGAATACTGTATTGAGGATACTGAAAAGGCGATTGTAGAGCACGCTAGCGGTAAGGTTATCAAAAACTGCATTGTATATAAATAAAAACACAGGGAATTGAAAACTGCGTTTTATGGATGTATAATTCAACTATGAAACAGTCGTTGGAAATTATACAAAATCAGAAACAGAAATTCTCATCGAAGCTCGTACCCTCTATGGAAATCCTGGCACTTTCTCAGCATGAGCTGGAGTCCCTGGTCGATGCAAGTCTGATGGATAATCCGTTCTCTGATGTTGATCAGAATACAATATCCTTAAAGACCAGAGATGTCGATTTGGATTTTAAGCGGGTTCGAAAAAAGCAGAGTGAGCTTCAGGAAATTGTATATGCGGATGAAAGTCAGGATGATTTGTTCGAGCATGTCATCGTGCAGCTCTATCCGCATATGCAGACAAAAAAAGATGAAGAGGTTTTTACCGTATTATTAGAGTCTTTGGATTCCAGAGGATTTCTTTCAGAAACACCGGATGATTTGTGCAGATTCCTGAATATAAAGAAGGCAAGGCTGCTGCAGTATTTGCATGTCCTGCAGCATGTAGATCCGAAGGGATTGGGCGCAAAGGATACCGGAGAATGCATATGCATTCAGTTATCGGAAATCGAGGGCTCCACTCTGGCACAGCATATCGTATGTTCTCATCTGGAGGCACTCAGTACAGGAGATTTTTTGAAAATTGCGAAGTTGGAGCATACCGATGTGGAGCATGTAAAACAGGCGTTGTCGCTGATTCGTTCACTGAATCCCATACCCGCAAACGGCTTTAGAGTACGGGAGAAGACGGTGTTTATCATTCCTGATGTATATATAAGGAAAGAAGATTCTACGTTTCTTCTGGAAATGAACGCCAGACTGCAGGATAAGCTCAGTATGAATACGGAAAACTATGAGCTTTACAAATCAGCGGCTTGCAATGCGGAAGCAAAGGCCTTTCTGAAGGAAAAGCTGAATGATTTTAAATGGCTTCAATATAGTATTTCCAGAAGGTCGGTGACGCTGAAAAAAATCATAGCCTTTCTGGTTGAATATCAGGCCGCCTTTTTCCAGACAGGAGATGAACGTGCATTGAAGCCGCTGCGCCTTGTGGATATCGCAGAACAGCTAAAAATGCATACCTCCACCATAAGCAGAGCGATTTCCGGTAAATTCTTTCAATGTGAATATGGAACCTACTCCTTTCACTTTTTAGTGCCGAGATGCTATGAACGGCAGGGAGAAGTGACAGCCTCCATAGATACTATTCGAAACGAGATTAAGGAAATCATCCGTTCTGAGGATAAACAGCATCCCTATTCCGATGAGAAAATTCGTCAGCTGCTGGAGGAAGACGGATTTGTGATATCCAGAAGAAGTGTAACCTTATACCGAAAGGAATGCGGCATACCGTCCTCACGGAATCGAAAGACTATCCATATATAGAAAGGATCGTCATAATGAATATTTTAGACGTAGCATTTGTAGAAGAACTCGTTGATGCCTGCCAGTATTTCTGGGAAGCAGGATGGGGAGAATATCATGCAGGAAATATCAGCTATCTTCTTTCAGATGATGAATTTGATCAGCTGAAGGAGTATATGCAGGTGTCGGCATCTGTTGATGTTGCCTTTGACACAGCTGGCTTAAAGGGAAAGGCATTTATTGTCACAAAATCCGGAGCATGCTTTCGCACAATGAAGAAAAAGTATGAACGGGATCTGGGAATCATTCAGTTCAAGGAAAACGGATATGATATTCTGTGGGGACTTGATCAGGGAAGAGGAAGACCAACCAGCGAGCTTCCCGCCCATGTACTGTGTCATCGTGCAAGGCTCGCAGATGATGCAAACAACAAAATTGTAATGCACTGTCATCCAACCTACCTGAATGCAATGACGATGATTCATGAGCTGGATGAGGAAAGCTTTACACAGACCTTGTGGAAGATGAATTCCGAGTGTGCGCTGGTGTTCCCGGAAGGACTGGCAGTATTGCCCTGGATGAAATGCGGAGAAGGTCCGATCGGTCCGGCGACAGCTGATAAAATGAAGGATAAAAGGGTCGTTGTGTGGCCGTTCCATGGTATATTCTCGAGTGGCAATTCCATTTCGGACGCCATCGGCTTGATTGAGGCAATCGATAAAAATGCGCATGTATATGTTCTGGTGAAAGCCAATATGATGCATGGAATGACCGATGAAAATGTACGGGAATTGAAAGAACATTTCGGACTGAGCTGATTTCTTCAGCTTTCGATTATGGCAAGGAAAAGGAGACAGCAACTTCTTTTCCTTTTGTCATAGAGGAAACATATGTCTCATTAGATAGTGTTTTGATCAGCTTCTTTCGGAATGAAAGAGAAGGATATGAAAAGGAGAGGACCTCATATGTTAGAGCATTTAAAAAAGGATGTTTGTGAAATAGCAAGGCGTGCGCAGAGGGATGGGTTATGTAAACACAAATCAGGGAATTTTTCTGCCCGTGATGCGAAAAGCGGCTATATTGTTATTACACCGACCAGTGTTGATCGCGAAATGCTGACCCCCCGTGATATGATTGTTATGGATCTGGATGCCAATGTTTTGGAGCATGCATCCGGATTACGACCGACGAGTGAAGCCTTGATGCATTTGATGATTTATAGGACGAGAAAGGATGCGAGGGCAATCGTGCATACACACTCCATGTATGGCACCACGTTTGCTTTGTTGAACAAGCCGATTCCGGCAATCGTATATGAGGTCGCAAATTTCGGGCTCACCAAGGCGCGTATTCCGGTAGCACCCTATGGCCGCCCCGGTACGATGGAGCTGGCTGATTCTGTTGTTGAGGTCTGTAAGGAGGCGGAATGCTTTTTACTGGAAAAGCATGGTACGGTTGCTTTTGATACAAGAGATATTTACGAAGCGTATTTAAAGGCCAATTACATTGAGGAGCTGGCACAGCTGTATTATAATGCGCTGACAGTACATCAGGGAAAGGAACCGGAAGCTTTTTCACAGGAGGAGCTGCAATGCTGGGAGTATCCAAAGGAAATCAGCTTCGCTGATGAATAATGTCAGTCCGTTTTTAGCGCGGAGGAGGATTCTCCATAGGTTAAATGTGTTATATGGAAATGCATAAGGAATCCGGATATGTATGTTCATGCTGTGTGTGTCATCTGATATTGCTTTTCAACAGAAAATGCAGGCATGAACAATATAGGAAGTGAAAGCCCAATACTGGGCTTTTTCTTGTATATGGCTGCATCGTATTTTGTCGGCACATATACGAAATGTTTGAAATACGCAGAAATCCAATGCGAATGCTATGGATAAACCGGAATCAGGCTTTGCCCTTGTGACAAAGGCTGACAGTATGCTACAAGACATCGCCTGTCACAGTTTTTTAAAGATACACAAAAGGGATGAATTTGTTTTATCGTCAAGTCAGCTTTTTCCATAGGAATGATTCAGAAAGCTTGATGCAAATGTAAATCATTGTTTCTTTGAACATCTAATGCCTGCTTCAAATATGTTTATTTTCGGAATCTCTCCCTAAAATGAAAAATATTCAGAAAATAGAATTGTGTTTGTTACAAAGTTACGGTATACTAGGAAACAGCGAGGTGACATCATGAGAGTATTGCTACAGAGGGTACAGCATGCAAGTGTGCGTGTTGATGGAGCTATAACAGGAAGTATACAGCAGGGATTTCTGCTGCTGGTGGGAATTACGCCGACGGATACCGAGGACATCATGAGGAAGATGGCAGGAAAATGCGCACAGCTTCGTGTATTTGAGGATGAAAATGGAAAAATGAACAGAGGGCTTCAGGATATCGGTGGCAGTATTCTTTCTATATCACAGTTTACGCTGTATGCGGATTGTAAACGGGGAAGACGCCCGGGATTTGAAAAAGCGGCACGCGGGGATTTTGCACAGCCGATGTACCATGCATTTAATGAAGAGCTGCGTACTTATGGTATCCATGTGGAAACGGGGATCTTTGGTGCGGATATGAAGGTGGATTTACTGAATGACGGTCCGGTTACAATTTTGCTGGACAGTGAAGAATGGTAGGAGGAAGTGAAATGGGCACAATTTTATATGGAAGTGAAATAGCGAAGGATATACGTACCTCGTTGAAGGAACAGATCGATGAGCTGCGTGAGAAAGGAAAAAGGATTCCGAAGCTTGTTGTGATTCTGGTAGGGGATAATCCTGCCAGCCTGTCCTATGTGACCGGTAAGGAAAAGGCGTGCAGAGAAATCGGAATGGAAAACATTCTGCTGCGGCTGCAGGAGGATACCACAGAAGAAGCGCTTTTGGCGGAAATTCACAGATTGAATACGGATACCTCCGTAGACGGTATTCTGGTACAGCTCCCGCTGCCAAAGCATATGGATGAGCATAAAGTTCTGTTTGCTATTGATCCGCAAAAGGATGTCGATGGCTTTCATCCATATAATATAGGAAAGCTGATGCTGCAGGAGGATACCTATCTGCCCTGTACTCCAAAGGGAATCCTGCGTATGCTGGACACTGCTGGATATTCTGATTTAAGCGGTCTTCGCGCAGTCGTCATCGGCCGCAGCAATATTGTTGGAAAGCCGGTTGCGCAGCTGCTGTTAAACCGCAATGCCACGGTAACCATTTGCCATTCCAGGACAAGGAATATCGAAGAAATCTGTGCGGAAGCGGATATCCTGATCGCATCCGTTGGAAGTCCCCGCCTGGTTACGGCTGACTGGGTGAAAAAGGGAGCTGTTGTCATTGATGTCGGCATTAACCGTGTGGATGGCAGGCTGTGCGGTGATGTGGATTTTGAGAGAGTGAAAGACAAGACGGCCGTAATTACACCGGTACCTAAGGGCGTTGGACCGATGACCATTGCAATGCTCTTGGAAAATACGCTGGAATCCTATCGGAAACACCGCTGATATGCTGATAGAATTTTTGGGTGAGATACTGGTTGAGGGACTGGCATATGGGACCTACGGTCTGATGGAGCTGTTTCTTGACAGCCTGTATAAGGGCTGGAACAAAACGCTGAAGAAGCTGCTGTGTGTGCTTATGGGAATCACCATGTGGATTCTGATAGGGTATATGATCATCGGAATTCTGGAAATTGTCTTATAAATGTGGAGGTGCTTATGATAGAAAAAGATTATGATCTCAATGATATCGTCGAAATGAAAAAGGAACATCCATGTCATAAATCAAAATATTGGAAAATTATACGTATGGGGGCAGATATTCGCATTAAATGTCTGGGCTGTGGTACAAGTGTGCTGTTTCCCAGAGTGCAGTTTGAAAAGAAATTAAAAAGAATTATAGAAAAGGCTCCCGGAGAAACGAATGAAAACTGACATCCTATGTGATGTCTTTTTTATAAGGTAGGGGAAAGATACAACAGCGCCTTATATTTATAATAATAGCAAGGACAAACCTATTCAAAGCATTAATAAAATATGAATGTAAAATATAATTGACATAATAGAAAATAAAGCATACAATAAAAGGGAAGAGGAAGTGGTGCAATGGCGAAAAATCTGAAATTGAAGGCCGCGAGAGCAGCGATGGATCTGACACAGGAACAGCTTGCAGAAAAAGTCAGTGTAACCAGACAGACAATCAATGCCATCGAAAAGGGAGATTATAACCCAAGTATAAATTTATGTATTACCATATGCCGGGTATTGGGAAAAACACTGAATGATTTATTTTGGGAGGAGTGAAGATTATGAAAAACTTTGATGAACGACAGGAACAGGTTCGCGGCAGAATTATGACTCGTGCCTTCCTCATAACGATTATACTCATGTTACTGGCTGCATTTCTAAACGATATGCATCTGTATGATTTCGAAAAGAATGTCGGCTTTGGAGAAACGCTGATCAGTATTGTCTGTATTGCTATAACATACGGCTCTGTGGCAAGTATTTTAAGCGGCTCTTATTTTGGACCGCTGAAGGATGGCAGAATGGCGTTTATTGCTTATGTATTTACCGCGTTGTCGGTCGTTCTGGCAGCCTTGACGATTTTTGATCTCATTCGCGGAGTAACACTGGCAGTTATGAATATCATTTCCCTCCTGATGGTGTTTAGTATCAGCATAAGTTTGTGGATCCGTAAGTCAGATTGGAAGAAATAACGGATTCCCCGTATTTGCTTGCATATATGCGAAAAAAACGATAAAATGGTAAAGCGAGAGGAAGGATAGTATATGCCATTAACTGCAGGAATCGTCGGATTGCCCAATGTCGGTAAATCCACATTATTTAACGCCATTACAAAAAGCCAGGTAGAAGCTGCGAATTACCCGTTTGCGACCATACAGCCAAACGTTGGAGTCGTGGAAGTGCCTGATTATAGAATCGACCGTCTGGTGGAGCTGTTTCACCCAAAGAAAACCATTTATACAACCTTTGAATTTACGGATATTGCCGGTCTGGTTAAGGGAGCCAGCAAGGGAGAGGGGCTTGGAAACCAGTTTCTGAGCAACATCCGTCTAACGGATGCCATCTGCCATGTAGTACGCTGCTTTGATGATGCGGATATTACGCATGTCGAAGGAAGTGTTGATCCGATACGTGATATTGAAATCATCAATCTGGAGCTGATTATGGCGGATTTACAGACAATTGATAACCGTTTAAGCAAGGTGGAGCGCAAGGCTGTCACGAATAAGGACAAGGATGCACTTGCAGAGGTTGTCGTTTTGAAGAAGCTGAAGGAAGCGCTGGAGGCCGGAAAGCCTGCGCGAAGTGTAGAGCTTGATAAGGATGAGCTGCTGCTGATTAAGGCATTCAGCCTTCTGACTATCAAACCAATGATTTATATAGCAAACATGTCGGATGAGGAAATCGCCGATCCGCAAGCCAATCCATATTTTCAGAAGGTGAAGGAGCTTGCAAACTTGGAGCATAATGAGGTTGTTCCTGTTTGTGCGAAGATTGAAGAGGAGCTTTCAGAGCTGGATAAAGAAGAGAAAACGGAGTTTTTGAACGAGCTTGGAATTCAGGAAAGCGGTCTTGATAAGGTGATAAAGACAGCATATCATATTTTGGATTTATGCACCTTCCTGACAGCCGGAGAGGATGAATGCCGGGCATGGACATTTCATCGCGGAATGCTGGCACCGCAGTGTGCCGGTGTGATACACACGGATTTTGAGAAAGGCTTTATCCGTGCAGAATGCTATAAGTTTGATGACATTGATAAACTAGAAACTGAACAGGCTGTAAAGGAGGCAGGAAAGCTGCGTCTGGAAGGTAAGGAATATGTTGTTCAGGATGGAGATGTTCTGCATTTCCGATTTAATGTTTAGGAAACAAAGCACCTGTTGATGCAATTCATTTATAATATGTAAAAAGAGGTTTCTTCCCATTGATTGTGTAGAATAATCCGGGAAGAAGCCTCTTTTTGCCTGTTTTAGGTCAATTTTTCTGTATATTGATATATGATTTATATAGTATTCAATTTATAGAATATCATCATTTTTTAATAAAACTTGCCATATCTTCAATAAACGCCTGATTTACATGACCCTTTGTTTTGTACTCCTCATTCGTCGGTGTTCCTTCTCCATCTATCATAAGGTGCGTTGCGTTCGGATAGGTTGTGAATATCCAGTTTTTATGCGTTTCAAAATTCTTCCTCCAGATTGCCTGATCTTCTTCTGTGACCTGATAATCACGCAGACCCTGTGCACATAATACAGGGACCTTGATATCCGCAGCCTGCTGAACAGCATCATAGGACAGCAAATCCTTCATATAAGCCTTTGACATACCTCCGAAAAATATTTTGGCATCACTCAGCTCATCAATTCGCTGCAGATCCTGCTGATCCTGTTTGTACTGATCGATAGCTGCCTGTTCGTCCTTTGTTATGTTTCCATCCAGCTTTGCCAGATAGGTAACCTGTTCCATCAGCAGCTCATCCAATGCTCTTGCAGGGGCAGCCATCATGATATAGCCTGCACAGCCGTCCATTTCTGCTGCGATTCTTGGAATCAGATAGCCAGAGAGACTATGCCCCAGGATATAGATTTTATTTGTGTCAATCTGCTTTTGCTGCTTCATCTGGCTGAATGCTGCCACAGCATCGAAAATTACCTCCTGCTCGACCGTATCCTTCACTGTAAAGGATTCAGGATATGTGTAGGTTCGCTTATCATAGCGGTAGCTCGCAATACCCTTTTTCGCAAGTCCCCAGGCGATATCCTGAAACGGTTTGTTATCGTAAATGGTCTCATCCATATCATTCGGTCCGCTTCCCGCCAGAAGAATTACAAGCGGAAAGCTTTTACCCTCTGCCGGAGTTGTCAGTCTGCCGCTCAGCTTTTTTCCATCGGCAATTTGCAGCTCAACTTCACGCTCCTTGACACCATCCGGAGCTTTCGCTGCTTTCTTCTGTGATTTGTACGGCTTAAAGAACAATCCCTGAATTTGATCCTGTTCATTCAGGCTCAGCTGAATATTGGTATTCTGTTCCTCCATACGGCATGGTATCATGATGATTGTCGAATTCTGATAGCTTTGTCCATAGGGCTGCTCTGCCTCAATCAGTGATCCGAGACTGTCATTATAGGCATCCAGCTGCTTCTGGAAGGAATCCTCCCGTACAGCCTTATGCATTTGCTCATCATATGCATAATCCTTCTGCAGCTTATCATATTTGCGCTGCGTCAGATCCTTTACAAACTGAAGTGCCATATCACTTTGCTTGTCACTCAGCACGATATCCGTAACCTCATCGGACTGTCCCTTCTTCTCTTTTTCGCCGCTGCAGGCTGCCATAAGAAAACATAGCAGACAGCATATGACAATTTGAATTTTCTTTTTCATGTTTTACCATCCTTTTTTTTCATTGTATCACAATCGTGAACTACCGCCAGCTAAAGAGCAAGCGGCTTCCAATGAATGCCTGCGCATTCATCAAAACTTTTTGTTCGTGTTCAGATACACGTAACTGGTACGTTCACCGTACCTCTACTCCATCGCTCTCGCTTTGGCATACATGGATATACTTTTCGTATGA
>OBUZ01001051.1_pt1 | contig 10249 bp, 6 predicted proteins | sample 1494961 | NCBI WGS metagenome assembly OBUZ01 (sample SAMEA2579939, study PRJEB22360) | human gut metagenome | biome: human gut; feature: human-associated habitat; material: faeces | place: Denmark | collected 2008/2010
GATCTATGTACTCCCCTTCGGCGGGGAAAGTGGAGAGGCAGCCGTAATTGTCAGTAACAGGCTTAAGCCCCCGCCCATTATAATTCGTATAACGGAAACTCTCATGGAGCGCCAGAAGGCGGGACGCTTTGCAACGAAGGAATACGAATTTAAGGTAAACTCCTTAGGCCACAGCGATACGGTTCCTGCCGAAGCCGCCGCGCTGGAGCTGAAGGAAACTGCCGCCACATGGATCAGGGGAATCACGCAGATCAGAGCCAGTACGAGCAGAAATGCCGTATTTAATATTGGAAACCACTTGAACTTCTTCTTACTTTTCATAGACTGCTCCTTTCCTAAAACAGCTGATAGTCTGCAAACTTATAGGCAAACCAGTAGGAAACTGAGATTAAAGTCAGAGATATCACCGATTTAAACAGTCCCACCGCCGTTGCAACGCCAAACTGTGCCTCCAGCATGCCGATCCGGTAAACGAATGTGTCAATAATATCACCGCTGGCATATACAGGCGGGCTGTACATATTAAACACCTGGTCGAATCCCGCATTCAGCACGTTGCCAAGGCTCAGCACCATTAACAGCACAATCACCATGCGCATGCCGGGAAGTGTAATATGCCAGATCTGCTTCCAGCGGTTAGCCCCGTCAACCTGGGCTGCTTCATATAAGCTTAAATCAATGCCGGTGATTGCCGCCAGATATACAATGGTTCCATATCCGAAGGACTTCCAGGTCTCCGTTACGATCAGCGTAAACGGGAACCATTTATTATCGCCTAAAAAGAAGATCGGCTGGCCGCCCAGCGCTTTGATAACCTGATTGACGAGTCCGTCTCCCGGCGCGAGTATATCGATAAAGATGCCGCCTAATACCACCCATGATAAAAAGTGAGGCAGATAGATAGCCGTCTGAATGCCTTTTTTCAAGGAATTATGTCTCACCTCATTGATAAGAATAGCGACTACAATCGGAATTAAAAGTCCGAAAATTATTTTCATGACTGCGATAAACAGAGTATTCCACAGTACACTGGTGAAATTGGGCAGTTTGAACAAATAGATAAAGTTATCGAAGCCAATCCATTTCTGATCTCCAAACAGTCCCTTCGCCGGTATAAATTTCTGGAAAGCAATGATAATGCCTCCCATCGGTAAATAGCTGAAACAAATGAGCATAATTACACTTGGTAAAATCATCAGATGCAGCGGCAGTTCCCGCTTTCTTCTGCTTTTCATAGAACCCCTCTCTTTCCTGTTTAAAAAACGAGAGGAAAAGTTTTTATGAAACCTCTCCTCTCGTAATCTCTTTTCTAGTTTTTAACGGACTGGTACCATTCGTTGACTTCCGCTGTCATATCAGCTCCGCCAAGAGCATTCCAGTTTTCAACGAATTTATCAAATTCATCTATGGAAACATCTCCCATAATAATGCGGACAAACATTTCCAGTTCCATCGTCTTTAAAGAGGATTGTTTATCTACCATCGTCGGTGTAGGCGCGCCTACAAACTCTTCTCTCATCACCTGACCGTTCTCAATGTAACCATTCAGAGCATGGAAGACTCCATTTTCTCCGTATATCTTATCCCAGCCCCACTGAGTCGTATCGCCATTGTAATAAGCTTCCAGATTGGTCTGAATAACTGCAGGCTCACCCTCTAAAATGCTCATATCTCCCAGCTTACGCGCCTTTTCGATTTCATTAAACGCCTCGAGGTTTTTATTCGTCGGAGCCGGTGCAACCGGAGAGAACTTCCATACGCCTACCGCTCCATTTTCTACCGGCATGTAATAGTGATTAAAGTCATTGTCTTCGCCCCAGTTTTTCTCCAGATGCATATTGATCAATTTTACAACCGCTTCCGGATTCTCATAATCTTTGCGGACTGCATAATACCACTGGGTACGGAATTTCTGCGGAACCTTCGGAAGCGTATCATCGGCCGATACGATCGGATATCCAACCCAGTCGGCCTCCGGATCATTTTGGTAATTGCTGATCAGCGGATACATCGGGTTCCACTGCTCACCAAAATCAATTCCCACTTTTCCGGCCGCTATCGTCTCTGCGACCTTTGCCCCATCCTTAATACCGAATTCCGGGTCAAGCTCTCCAGCCGCATACATATCTGCCAGAGCCTTTAATGCGTCCTTGGTTTCCGGAAGCACACTGCCCCACGCCAATGTCCCATCGTCTGTCTTCACCCACATATTGGGATAAGAATGGTAACCTGCGAAAAAGCCTTCCGTGCCCATGGCGCCGCTGTATAAATCCTTTGTAACTGCCATTGCATACGTGTCATCTTTTCCATTTCCATCAGGATCGCGTGTGGTAAACGCCTCAGCAATGTTCTGTAAATCCTGCATCGTCTTAGGTGGTTCTAATTGTAACTTATCCAGCCAATCCTGGCGGATCCAGAGATAATGTGTACTCTCCACCGATGCATCTGCATAGGGGACTGCCATCAAATGGCCGTCAAAGGTAGCCGACTGCAGGATACCAGGTCCTTCCGAATTATAAACCTCTCTCGTCAGTTCACTGGCATACTGGTCATAAAACTCTGTCATATCTGCTATCATGTCCGATTCTGCCAGCTGCTTCAGCTGTGTACGGTTTACAATCAGAACATCCGGCAAATCACCAGAGGCAATGGTAACATTCAATTTCTGTGTATAGGCATCATCGTTAAGACCGCCTCTGACCGTCCAGGCATAACTGATGTCAATCCCCAGATCATCGGAATACAAGTCCAGCCACCTGTTGCTGTCGATGGTCTCCCCCGGAGTCTTAGGCAGAATATTGTCATTCAAATCATTATCCACCGTACGTGCAAATGTCATACTGATCGGTGGATCATACTTTCCAAACGGATCCGCGCTCTCCGCAGCAGCGGAGCTGTCCCCTGCCGCTGCAGTACTCGTTTCACCTGCTGCACTTGCAGAAGATGACGAACCGCCCGAATTATTTCCCCCGCAGGCAGTCAGCAGCATACTGCCGATCAATACAGCAGATATACCAGTACTAAAAATACGTTTTCTCATATAGCCCTCCTTGTTTTATGATTTATCACCAATTTGTACCCTTATTATACCCGTATTTTTAGTCGTTTTCTACAAGCAACTTTTGATTTTCTTAACACATCTTTACTATATTTTTTTCTCGTCTTCACATATTTTTACATCTGCGTTTTAACTCTCATGTCTTTTCGCAGAGTGAAACGTATCCCGGTATTCCTGGGGCGACATACCTTCCGCTTTTTTAAACAGGCGTGTAAAGGAGGCGGCGGTATCATAGCCAACCTTTCTTGCAATTTCGTAAATTTTTTCATACGGATTTTCAAGTAATTCCTTCGCCCTTTTTATCCGCGCATGTTCTATAAAGCTGGAAAGCTTATGGCCGGTCGTCTGATGATAGAGCCGGGAAAGATAGGAGGAATTTAAATATGTTTTTTCAGACAGGCTCGTCAGGGATAAATCTTCCGACAAATGGCCTTCAATATACTGCTGCACAAATGCTATGATCTCATGTGTACGCTTACACTGCTCTTCTTTCTGTAAATCAAAAAGCTTATGAAATAATTCCAGAAGATGATCGGCCGCCTCCTTCCAGGTGCCATAGCTTTCGCTGTCCTGCAGTTTATTTATATTGTAAAATTCGGAAAACTGAGATGCCAGCTGGGAACGGTTCATACAGGAAAGGAAGAAGGTGATAATCGTCTGGTATGCCTCCAATGCAATACCATCATTTTTATCCTGTATTTCGCCAAGGGGCACCAGCCATTTTTTTAAGGACTCAAAATAGTCCTGCTCTTCCCCGGTTTCTATGGAGTGATATAAATCGCTTAAGTCTTTGCGGAATAATAACCCCTGCAGCTCAGCCGCCGCATGGTCAGCTTTTGCGTCCTGAACCGGAACGAAGTTCTGCCTCTGCTTCCGAAAATCCCTTTCGTCAAGAATGGTTTCCACATCATGACTGATATGGTGGCTAAGTAAGTCCATCAGAGATACATACTTCTCTGCAATCTCCTTCCACCCGCATGGCCTTTCTGCCAACGCAAAATTCACTGGGGCATCCAGCTTCTCCCGACAGGCCGACTGAACGATCTCAAGCGTTCCCTTCAGGAAAACGCTCATACTGCCGTCATCACGATCCGAAAATGGCTGTGTCTTTCGCGGCTGGACAAAAACAGCAATTTTATCATCCTTCAGCGGGACAGCAAGACTGTCAACGTGCATGGAAAAATATCTGACAAGCAGTTGTTTGATCGAATACATGATCTGATTTTTCTCCCAGAAATCAATCGACTTGGGCAGCGTCAGTATTTCTCCCAAAACCAGCATCACCGGTTCGTCTGCTTTCAAATGGATAAAGAGCCGTTCGAATTCTTCCGTATTGATTTTTAAAGAACGATCACTGTTAAGCAATGCATAAAAATACTTCTGGCAAAACAAATCCTGAGCAAGATTAATCTGATCTTTGGCGTTTTGAATCATCTCATTCGTTTGATTCTCATCTTTCAGCTCCTGAACAACGCTTTCCACGGTCTTTATAATCTTGTCATATCCCTCCGTCTTTAATAAGTATCTTACATTACTGTATTGAATCGCCTTATACGCATAGTTAAATTCACTGTGTCCCGTCAGGAAAATCACGCGGCACCAGGACCAGCGTTTCTTGATCTCATCCAGAAGCTGCAGGCCATCGATCTCCGGCATATTGATGTCGGTCAGAGCAATATCGATCCTGGTCCGCCCCAGCCACTGGATTGCCTCCTCACCCGAATACGCCTTATACACATCCAGTTCTAAATTCTCCAGATTGGAGAAAATGTCATATAGCCCATTTACAATAATTTCCTCATCATCTGCAATTAATAGCCGGTACATACTACCCCCTCCTCACTCCCAATACAAGCTCTGCCCGCAGTCCTCCCAATGAGCTGCGTTTAAGCAGCACACCGCTGGCTTCATCGTACTGTAACTGTAAACGTCTGTTAATATTCAGCAGTGCAGTGACCTCCACATCATCCGATTGGACTGCCAATCGTTTTTGCAGTTCTGCCAGCGTTTCATCTGTCAGGCTTTTAACGTTGTCTTCGACAATAATATGCAGCCTGTCCTGACATATCTCAAAGGAGATGGAGATGATCCGGTCCTTCATTCTCTTATCGACCGCATGTTCAAAGGCATTTTCGATCAGCGGCTGTATGATAAGCCGCGGGACCGGATATTGTTCGAATTCTTCCGGGCATGGACTGAAATCCACTTCAAGATTCTTTGAAAAACGCATGGTTTGAATGCTGGTATAAGTGCGCGCATGCTCCACCTCCTCACAAAGAGGAATAATGTCCGTGGAATTTCTGGTAAGGTAGCGGTAATACTCCCCCAGATGATTTGTGAACTCTACCAGATTTTCATCCCCCATTTGTGCCATTGTATTGATGATAAAGAAACTGTTATACAGAAAATGAGGTTTGATCTGCGCCTGAAGCTGCTTCAGTTCCGCGCGCTGAGTCAGAATTTTCTGCTTATATGCCTGATCGATCAGCATATTTAAGCTCTCAACCATTTTATTGAATCTGGTGTATAAATAAGCAAATTCCGTGGATCTGACGTCCTCCGGATTCAGACTGATCTGCAGATTCCCCTTTTCCACCTGGCGAAAGACTGCTACCAGATTTTTGATCGGTTTATTGATGAAACGATGCATAAACAGCGTGAAAATGATGACTACCGTTATCGAGACAAGGATGAAGATCCATATCCAGCTGGTAAAGTTCTGCATAGGCGTGAACACCAGATTCTCCGGCAGATATCGAAGCAGCAGCAGACTTAAATAGTCCGACCTCGCATACACCGAGTAGTAGCGGTAATCGTCAATTTTACCCAGATCGGTACCGCTTTTACCGGATATGGCAAAATCGCTCAATATATCGTGGGGCTGCAGGGATCTTCCGGTGCTTGCCATGGCAATCTCATTCGAATTCGTCAGATCAATTAAAAAGGAGCCGCTGTCCGGATAGATATTGAACTGCTTTAAATCCTCTTTAAATACCTCCGGATTCAGTTTCACTTCTATCACATAGTTACTGTTCTGGCCCGAATTGTCCAAAGGATAGGCAGTCGTAAGATATAATCCGTCCTCATACCGGATAATCTGTGCTCCCTTAAGCCCGGCTGCGGCCTTGATCCGTTCATAAACCTTCGGGTCTATTTCATCCACGCCCCGGTCTGACGATACAGTCTTATCAATGGAAAAGATGTGTGCACTGACATTTTCCACATAGCTGCTGCTGTACACGATCGTCATAAGACGCGCCTGAAGCTGCCTCATATTGCTGACAATATCGTACGGACTCATAATGCTGTACTGCACTGCAAGGCGGTTAAGATGCTCGTCGTTCAGGCACGAATACTGCATTATCTTGAGCCGTTCGATTTCATCCTCAAGCTGGTTTAAATAGAATTCTATTTGGGCCGTTGATGACTTTGACAATTCTTCCCGCACGGTATTGGCCCCCCAGTTGCGGATATAGATGCCCAGAATAAAAATAGGCGCCAGAACGATTAAAAAGAGTGTGATTATTTTCTTAAACAGGCTGATATTGAATCTGCGAACGAATGACAGCATACTTCCCCCTCCAAAATATGATGTGTTGTATGAAACGCTGTATGATGCGCTGTATGACATGCTATATGATACGCTGTATGACATGTTACGCTGTATCAATGTTCATGCAGTGATATACTGAATTTATCATATCAGGTCTGTTTGGTTTTAACAATCCTATATTTAACGGCTGATTCGGTGGCGAATGCTTAAGATTGCTGCCTATGCTTATATATTGCTGCTTCTGCTTCATATTCCCCCTCTTCTCTGCTATAATGAAATAAATTTATATTTGAAAGGGCGGAATCATGTGAAGCTATTAGAAAAATACTGTTTAAAAATCGATTATATCGATGGTTTATATACATACATCATCTCACCTCAATTTTATGACCATATTCTCGAGGATCACGAATTATTTAGTTATTTAAAGAAGTCTCCGACAGAGCTGAGAACATTCATCAAACAGGCAAGGGAAGCTGCCCCGGAACAATTATATCTGGCATTTACCCACCATCCAAACAGGATTGAAAATTATCAATGGTCAACGCTGCACTGCTTTAAAAACAGGGAACATTTTTACCATGTGTTCTTTCGAAGCTCCTGGCTGTGCAGAGAATGCGGTCATCTGTATCAGGCTCCGATCATTATGCCCATGGCCGAGGCCGATGCGATATACTACAGCGGCACGAAAGACAACGATCCGGCGATTCCGTCCATTTTCAGGAAAATAAACTGCCCGAACTGCGGAAAACCGCTGCAAAACCATCTTCTTGATCTTCATCAATTATAAGAGCATAATAAAAATACCCTAATCACAGGATTCAGAAGAACGTCTGTATTTTACGATTAGGGTATCATTTACTTTTTATTTCTGCCTGCCGCTTTTCCTGTTCTGCCTGCTGCTTTTATTCATGCGGCATACGCTCATCAATATCCGTTATTTTTCCAATAATGGAATCTATGAGGCTGCTCTTATACAGATTCTGATACTGCACCAGACACCAGAAGTACTCTTCGGTATCCGGGCGCATCATACGCACTCGGATTTCGCCGTATTCCCCGCCAGTCTGACCGCTCAGTACACGCTGAACCTCCTCCTGATCTCCCGCGTAAATAAACGCCTGGTCCAGCCTATTCAGAAAATGGTTCTGTGTCAGCTCCCTGATCTTTAAAAGCTTCGATGCATTGGAGGTGAAGCGGATGGTATCGTGCCTGCAGTCATAGTCAAACAGAACCGTATCTGAAAAGTGTTCCAGCAGAAGATAGCGCTGCTGTTCTAAGGAAATCCTGTTCTGAACTCTCACCCAGAAAAGAATCATTGCCGCCGAAACCAGGGCAACCGCCGCAATCAGCCCGGCGATACTCCACATCATATTGTTCACAATGTAGCGCAAATGCATGGTTGCAGCATCGGCCTTCAAACAGACGACCAGATACCAGTCGTTATATCTCAGCCCGGTCATGGATAAGTAATACGGACTCCCGTCAAATCTGCCTGCCCGGACGCTTCTCGCCTGGGAATCCCCTACATCATAGGCGTCATGAAGCTCCTCTATCACCTCTTTTTTTACTCCATAGATATCTAAAAGTTCCAGGAGACTCTCACCAACGCCTCTTCCATTCGGTTCCCGGATCGGAAGAATCCTGCTGTCCCCGTCAGTAAGAAATACATTGCATATCTCTCCCAGCCCCGGGTCAAACAGCTCTGTAGATATCAGCGCCTCTGCGTTGATAATCCCCTGCACCGTGCCAATAAACACGCCTTCCCTCATCACAGGAACCCCGACGCCGACGCAGTAGATATCTCCCAGCCGCTCAGAATAAATGATATCTGTCACCACTGTCTCGCCCCGTTTCAGGCGTTCTAAAATCTCAATGTCCTCTGGCCTTGCCTTCCCGCTCGTAATCAGTTTCTGATACCTCTCGCAGGTATAGTAAGTATACTGAATCTTCGGACTCACCTTATTCAGCGCACTCAAAAATGTATTGATAAATTCCGGCTCGTCATTTTCCAATACCAACACAGTAAACGACTGCAGTGTATTCACAACACCATCTATTTCCGTCAGTGTGTTTTCACGCTGGCCCGCAGTGTAAGCGTTCAGAGTTTCGATTATCATGCTGGTAAATTCCTTCTGCGTCCCTTTGCGGTTCACGGTCATCACACCGGTAATGCAGACCCCCAGGAATAGTGCACAGCATAGTATAACGAAGACATAACTTTTGATCTTACTCTGCGCCCTGCCTCCGGTCTCCGCCGCCTGTCCCTGTGCGGACTGGTGTTCTGACTTATCGGAGCACAGCAGCGCTGGAAGCGGATATTTTCCGCCCTGGCGTTCACAGACCTGGCACAGTTCCTCCGGCGGCAGCGGTTTTGAGAAGTAGAATCCCTGCACGACGGTGCAGCCCAGCCGCAGCAGATAGAGGCACTGTTCCTCCGTTTCCGCGCCCTCACACAGCACCTGGACATGGAGACGGTGGGCGATGTTGATAATATTGGGAACGAGCGCCCGATTGCGTTTCTTCAACAACTCATCATCGGACAAAAACTTGCGGTCCAGCTTCAGGCAGTCGAAGTTCAGTTCCTGCCATACATTAATTCCCGCGTATCCGGAACCAAAATCATCGATGGAGACGTGATAGCCGTAAGCCCTCAGCTTATCGATCAGATGCTTGGCCCCGGCGAATTCCTCCAGCAGAATGGTCTCCGTCAGTTCAAATTCCAGAAGCTCAGGGGGAATCCCATATTCGGCCACAATCTGGTGGAACACATCTGCCGATTCGGGATTTCGTATATGGAGACGCGACAAATTGACCGAAATACAAACAACCGGCAATCCCCGGTCTATCCGGTCTTTCAGGAATTCACAGACCTGTCGGCAGATGATCTGATCCAATTCAATCACAGATCCCTTCGCTTCCATCAGATCCATAAATTTATCGGGCGGAATTACAGTCCCGTCATCACCGATACGCCTTGCCAGCGCTTCTGCCCCTATGATCATCCCGTTCGTCAGATCCACCTTCGGCTGCAAATAGAAACAGAACCGTTTTTCATGGAGCGCATTGTAGATTTCCAGTTCATTTTCATGCACGGCTGTGATCTGATCCTTCATGGAATGATGGTAAACCACAGTTTTGAAGGAATACTGATTTTTTGATATCTTGCGCGCCAGATTTGCATTATCGACGGCTTGCGCGATATCATCATGCTCAATGAGACAGAGCCCGCAGGCTGCTTTTAATCGGCATGCAGGATATCTCGACTGCAAATCCGTGAGGAATTCCTGCAGTTCCCCGTCCAATCCGCTGATTATTTCACTGATCTCCTGTCCATTTTCCAGGAAATAGAGTCCTACAAAAAAGTCGGCAAACAAGCGGCGGCACAATAGAATATTGGGTCGGCATTCCAGGAAATGATTCATTTCCTGCAGAAGGGAATCCCCGATTTCATTTCCGTAAATGTAATTAACCAGATGAAAATCCGTGATGTCGGTATAAAGTATATAAAACTGTCCATCTGCCGTTCTCTCTTGTATTACACGCTCCGATTCTTCTATAAAATAGTCATTCTGCTTCATATTTAGTCTTTCCTTTATCAATTGGATGACAGCGTGTATCTTATAATGCAAATTATA
>OBUZ01001055.1_pt1 | contig 10211 bp, 7 predicted proteins | sample 1494961 | NCBI WGS metagenome assembly OBUZ01 (sample SAMEA2579939, study PRJEB22360) | human gut metagenome | biome: human gut; feature: human-associated habitat; material: faeces | place: Denmark | collected 2008/2010
CTTCACATAGCCGTAAGCCGTCTTATCGGCCAGTGTGCCGATTGTTCCGGCACGGAAGGTCTGCCCTTTTCCGAAAATAACTTCCGTATAGGTATGCGCGCGGCTCTGGTACTCTCCCGAGAAATTCAGGTCGATATCAGGCTCCTTGTCACCCTTAAAGCCGAGGAAGGTTTCAAATGGAATATCGAAGCCGTCCTTTTTAAGCGGTTCCCCGCAGACCGGGCAATTTTTATCCGGCATGTCACAGCCAGCCATACCTGCAAATTTCCTGACCTCCTCGGAATCAAAATCATAATAATGACAATTGGTGCAGTAATAATGAGGGCTGAGCGGGTTTACTTCCGTGATACCCGACATTGTGGCCACCAGCGAGGAGCCTACGGATCCCCTGGAACCTACCAGATAGCCGTCCTCATTTGATTTCCATACCAGTTTCTGGGCGATAATATACATAACGGCGAAACCGTTGGAAATTATCGAGTTAAGCTCCCGTTCCAGACGATCCACCACAATTTTAGGAAGGTTCTCACCATACATTTCATGGGCTTTGTTATAACAGATGCTTCTCAGCGTCTCATCCGAGTTGGGAATAACAGGAGCGCATTTATCGGGACGGACAGGCTCTATCCTTTCGCACATGGCTGCTATCTTCCTGGTATTGGTGATTACCACCTCCTCGGCTTTGTCGCTCCCCAGATACTCAAATTCCCTGAGCATCTCATCCGTGGTCCGCAGATAGAGCGGAGCCTGATCGTCGGCGTCCTTGAATCCTTTACTCGACATGATGATTCTCCGGTAAACCTCATCCTCCGGATCCAGGAAATGGACGTCACAGGTCGCGCAGACCGGCTTATTATACTGTTCTCCCAGACCCACAATCCTGCGGTTCAAATCCATCAGCTCTTCCTCGGAATTCACCGGACTTTTCTCATCCCTGAGCATAAATGCATTGTTGCCCAGAGGCTGTATTTCCAGATAGTCATAAAAATCCACTATCTTATGTATCTCCGTATCAGGCACACCGCGTAAAAGCGCCTGGTAGAGTTCCCCCGCCTCGCAGGCGGAACCGATGATAAGGCCCTCCCGGTACTGGCTAAGCAGGCTCTTCGGGATCCTGGGACGTCTTGCAAAATAAGTCAGGTTGGACTCTGATACGAGGCGGTAGAGATTGACGCGCCCCACATCGTTTTTCGCAATTATGATAATATGGTAGGTGGGCATCTTCCGTATCATTTCCACCGTCATCCTGCTGAGTTCATTTAACTGGGACAGATCAAAAATGTCACGTTCCTTCAGCATTTTTATAAAACGGACAAAGATTTCCGCTGTCGCCCCTGCATCGTCCACCGCCCTGTGATGGTTTGCCAGGTTAATCTTAAGCTCTTTTGCTACCGTATCCAGCTTAAACCGGTTGAGGTTCGGAAGGAGAACGCGGGCCAGGGATACCGTGTCGAGCACGGTCGGATTAAACTCAAGTCCCTGCTGTCTTGCATTCTCTTTAATAAAGCTGATGTCAAAACCGGCATTATGAGCCACCATGACGGCTCCCCTGCAAAACTCCAGAAATTCAGGAAGAACCCTGTCTATCTTCGGCGCATCCAGAACCATGTTGTCATTGATACCCGTCAGCTTCTCTATCTCAAAGGGAATCGGCACGTCGGGGTTGACGAAGCTGCTGAATTTATCAACAATCCGTCCCTCCTCCACCCTGACTGCGCCTATCTCAATGATCCGGTTCTTAAGAGGGCTGAAGCCGGTCGTCTCGATATCGAAGACCACACAGGTATGATCCAGGGATTGTCCCGCACCGTTTTCAACCAGTTCCTTCATATCGTCGACCAGATATCCCTCCACACCGTAAAGAACCTTGAAATTATCACCTCTCTCCACGGAATGGTTGGCATCCGGAAAGGACTGGACACAGCCGTGATCCGTTACCGCCATCGCGTCCATTCCCCACTGTTTGGCCCGCTTAATGAGGTCCTTTACCTCGGAAACGCCGTCCATATCGCTCATCTTGGTATGGCAGTGCAGTTCCACACGCTTGACCGGAGCATTGTCCACGCGTTTCGTCGTAAAATCCTCGCATTTTTTAATACCCACAACAGAACCGATGGTCAGCTCCCCGTCGAAACGGTCGATGTTCGCCACGCCTTTCAGCCTGACAAACTGGCCGGCCTTTGTCGCAGTCTTCAAATCCTCAAGTGACTCCTCGCGGGCGAACACTTTGACACTGATCGTATCGGTAAAGTCACTGATACTGAAAATAAAGAGGGAATTACCGCTGCGAAGCTCACGCACATCCGTGGCGAGTATCTTTCCGCGGATCACCACCTCACCTATCTCCCCTTCTATCTTCTCAATCTCAACCGACTCTTCGTCAAAATCGCGGCCATACAGGACATCCGGATTATCCGACTTTCTGCCGTAGCCGGAGCGCCGGAATTCCCTCTTTCCGCCGCTAAAATCGCCTTTGCCCTTTTTGCCGCTTAAATCGCCTCCCGCTTTTGACTGGGCGTTCTTTCCGCCGGTTTCCTTAACTGCTTTCTGTTTCTTCTCCGCCTGGAAATTCAAATCGCCCACCGGCTTTAAGACCGAGCTGCCCTCGTCAAAGGGAAGATCCAGGGAGGCCTCCCCGGAGACCGGAGCCGGATCGGACGGCGCAGCGTTGCCGGATGTATGCTCCGCGTTCATATAGATGACGGCAGGCTCCTCCTCCACCCTTTTTCTGGCCTCTGCCGGGCGGTAGGACAGCCTGACCTCCATCGGAATGTTACAGCGTTCCGTAAAGATCTTTTCGAGAATCCTCACAAGCTCCGGCGCCTTGTCCTTTGCTATCATCGTATCCTCGATCTCCATGATCAGAAGATCCTTCTCGTCAAAAGAGAGAACGGCCCTGCGGAACATATTGTATAAAAGAATGCTGTAATTCTTAAGCTCCATCAGGATGCTGTCACGGTAAACATCCATCAGCTTTTTCGGCGTATACTGGCCGGAGAGATGATATTTCTCCAGGATTTTAATCGTCACCTTTTTTCCGGGGAAGAGCTGGCTCTTAATCCCCTCCTCCAGCTTATAGATGTTCTGTTTATGAATCAGTCTGGGACTGACGATATAAATGCGGATAGAGCTTCTATCCCTGGTAGTGGCCACCTTCTCCACCTCTACCAGCTCAAAAAGCTCTCTCACATTATCTGCAATATGTAAATCAGGAAATACTTCCAAAAACGATTTCATTCCATCACCTTAATTTCTTTTTCACCCTGCAGCTCTATTATTCCAGTTTTCCGGCCAGCCTGTCAAGCTCTTCTTTCAGTGCGGGCAGAAGGTCTTTCTCGGGCACTTTTTTGATAATTTCACCTTTGCGGATCAGCAGTCCTTCCCCGATGCCGCCTGCAATGCCAAGATCCGCCTCCCTTGCCTCTCCCGGGCCGTTTACGACACAGCCCATCACGGCCACCTTGATATCCAGCTCATATTCCTGGACCATGTTTTCCACCTGGCCGGCCAGACCGATCAGATCAATGCAGGTTCTCCCGCAGGTAGGGCATGATACCACCTCAATCCCTCCCTTTCGAAGCCCCAGGGTCCGCAAAATCAGCTTTGCCGATTTCACTTCCTCCACCGGGTTTCCGGTCAGTGAGACACGGATGGTATCTCCGATCCCCTGATTTAAAATCAGGCCCAGGCCAACGGCGGACTTGATATTGCCTGCCAGCAGCGTTCCCGCCTCCGTGATGCCGACATGGAGCGGATATCTGGTTTTCTTTGCAATCAGCTCATGAGCCTTTACGCACATCATGACATCCGAGGATTTGATGCTGATTACGAGATTGTCGTATCCCATGCGCTCAATCAACGCCACCTTTTCCAGGGCGCTCCGTACAATTCCCTCCGCCGTCACGCCGCCGTACTCTTCGAGCAGATGCTTTTCCAGGGAACCGCTGTTGACGCCCACACGAATAGGGACGCCGTATTCCCGGGCTTTATCCACAACGGCCTGAACGCGTTCTTTTGCACCGATATTGCCAGGATTGATCCGGATTTTATCAGCGCCGCATTCTATCGCTGCAATCGCCAGACGGTAATCAAAATGAATATCGGCCACCAAAGGAATCCTGATTGCCTTCTTAATCTCGGTCAGGGCCATTGCAGCTTCCATCGTCGGAACCGCCACGCGGATCATATCACAGCCAGCGTTCTGAAGTTCCAGGATCTGGCCGATTGTCGCTTTCACATCCTCTGTCTTTGTGTTGCACATGGACTGGATCAGGATCGGGTTTCCTCCCCCGATCACCTTTTTTCCAATCTGAACCGTTTTTGTCTCATCTCTGTACGCCATACTAACCTCCCCGGTATCTCTGGACTTCTACTTTATCACAGCATGTTTCTGATATCATTAAACAGGATAAATACCATCAGCACCATAAGAACCGCCATACCGGCCATATGGATCATCCCTTCCTTTTCCCGGTCGATGGGCCGCCCCCTGAGCGCTTCCAGAATGATAAAGACAAGCCGTCCTCCGTCCAGGGCCGGAATCGGAAGCAGATTCATGATGCCAAGGTTTGCGCTTAAAAGGACACACATATTGGCGAGATTGACAAGCACCACCATCAGCCCGTATTCGCTGCTCTCCCTGACAGTGGAATCGATCATCGAAACAATCCGCACAGGGCCTGCTATATCATCCGTCTTTACCTGGCGTTTCACAATCATCCCAAGGCTCTTAAACGTCAGATTGATCCAGTACCTCAGTTCATACGCGCTGTATTTGGCTGTCACAAATACGGATTCCGGTTTTTTATAGACTCCGCCGCTGATTCCCATCATATAGCTTCCGTTTTCAGCGGAATATACCGGCTCAATCACCGCCTGATGAAGTTCATTGCCGCGTCTGTATTCCAGGTTCAGTGTCTCTCCCTGGTGGAAGCTGGTATAAGCCAGTACGTCCCTGTATATCTTAATGTTCTTGCCGTTGATCTGTGTAATCACGTCGCCCGGCTCAATTCCTGCCTCAGCCGCCGGATAGCCCTCCACGACGCTGTAAACTTCCGCCGGATCGTAGCCCACATAGCTGATTACAAAGAATGCACAGACAAATGCCAGAATAAAGTTGAAAACCGGTCCGGCCGCAATAACAAAAAATCGGGTCCACACCGATGTCTCATTAAATGTCACTCCGGTTGCTCCCGGCGCCAGTTCTACCCCCGCGTAGCTTCGTGTCTGCTCCGCTTCCTTATGGGAAGCGGCTTTTGTATCTTTAAACTCATCCTCCCCGTAAGCTGCTTTACCGGCAATATTTTTTCCGGCCCTCTCATCCCTGTCATCGTCGGATAAATCCTCATCCTCTCCCAGCATCATGCAGGAGCCTCCGAAGGGAAACAGTTTCAGGGAATACCTGGTTCCGCCTTTGACCATGCTGAACAGTCTCGGCCCCATTCCCAGAGAAAATTCCACTACGCAGATTCCGCCGCGCTTTGCCAGCAGAAAGTGTCCGAATTCATGAAAAAGTATGATTAGTCCAAATACAAGTATTGCCGCAAGTAAACTTAACAATCTACCACCTGCTCTCTATAAAGTCATAAGTCTCCTGCTCAGCGGAAAGTATCTCATCCACCGACGGATTTTCCACTACCCTGTGCTGCTCCATTGCAGCCTCGATCATATCGGTTATCGCTAAGTATCCTGCTTTTCTGTCCAGGAATTTTTTCACTGCCAGTTCATTCGCCGCGTTAAATACGGTCGGCAGCGTTCCGCCGCGTTTTCCTGCCTCATAGGCCAGTGAAAGGCCGTGAAAATTGCAGAAGTCAGGGGCTTCAAAGGTAATCTGCCCAAGTTTGGCAAAATCTAACCGCCCGCCGGGCAAAAACTTCCGCTGCGGGTAGTAAAGCGCATACTGAATCGGCAGTTTCATGTCCGGAGTTCCCAATTGGGCAATTACAGCTCCGTCTTCAAATTCCACCATGGAATGAATCACGCTCTGAGGCTGGACCACAACCTGAACCTGCTCCATCGTGACGCCGAACAGCCATCTTGCTTCCATCACTTCCAGCCCCTTGTTCACCATCGTGGAGCTGTCGATTGTTATCTTTCTGCCCATCGTCCAGTTGGGATGCTTAAGCGCATCTTCCACCTGAATGTCCTTCATCTGCTCCCTCGTTCTTTTGCGGAACGGGCCGCCCGATGCAGTCAGAAGGATTTTATGTATCCTGTTTCCATGCTCGCCGTTCAGGCTCTGGAATATGGCGCTGTGTTCACTGTCCACCGGCAGTATCCTGACATTCTTCTCTTTTGCCAGCGGCATGATGATATGGCCTGCGGTCACAAGCGTTTCCTTATTCGCGAGGGCAATGTCCTTGCCCGCCTCCATTGCCGCAATGGTCGGCCTGATGCCAATCATACCTACAATTGCCGTCACCAGAATCTCCGAGGAAGGTTCTGCGGCAATTTCGAGAAGGCCTTCCATCCCGCTTACCACCTTCACATCGAGATCTCGCACCCGGCTTTTAAGTTCAGCCGCCTTCTTCTCATCCCAGACTGCGGCGAGCTTCGGTGTAAATTCCCGGATCTGACTTTCCAAAAGCGATATATTGCTTCCGGCGGCTAATGCAGTCACCTCTATATCTTTATTCGTCCTGACCACGTCCAATGTCTGTGTTCCGATTGAACCGGTAGAACCCAGTATAGCTATTTTTTTCATCGCAGATGTCTGCCTTTCTTAACTCACTGTTACTTTTTGATATCTTCAGTTATTATTGAACCGGCTCCAGTATTCTATGCATCTTTTCCGGCCGGTGTACCTGTCTGACAGAATCTTGGTGTCCCTTCCGTCAGCCGTTAACCGAGAAATGTCAGCGCAAAAAAGATAGCCGGAGCCGTAAATATAACGCTGTCAAACCGGTCCAGCACACCGCCGTGTCCCGGTATCAGATGGCCGTAATCTTTTACATTATGGTTCCTTTTGATTGCGGAGGCTGCCAGATCTCCTATCTGAGAAATCACCGCCGCTATGGCGCAGGCTGCCGCACAAGCTGCCTGTGGATTGCCAATCTCATCCATCCTGTGGCCGAATATGGATGCATAAATGAATCCGAGGACAGCCGCCCCTATTATTCCGCCCACGGCTCCCTCTATCGTCTTTTTCGGGCTCAGCACCGGTGTCAGTTTGTGCCTGCCAAACAGCATTCCGGCGCAATAGGCGCAGGTATCGCATCCCCATGAACTCAGGAAAATCAGCCAGACCAGATATCTTCCGTCCGCCATCTCCCTCACCTGGTACAGGTAGGAAAGCATCACTGCCAGATAGAAGATGCCAAAGAAAGACACCGTCACCTGTTCTGTCCCGTAGTGTGGAAACGTAAACACATAGATTGTCATAAGCAGCATCAGGGCTGCAATCGCCATCAACGTCACATATTTTTGTCCGTCGAACCACAGCAGGCCATAATACGATATCCCCGCCAGATATCCGACAAGTCCCAGACTTTTTTTCTCAATACCCATTACACGGTATAATTCAAACATCCCCACCAGTGAAATAACCGCAGTGACGCCGTACAGAAGGGCACCTCCCGTACTGACTACAATCACGGCCAGAATTACTAGTATAATACCGCTGATCAGCCTTGTTCTGAACATGGCTCCTCCTCCCTCAACTCACCTGCCGACAAGACAGGTATTCGTAAGCTGCATCCGCTTTGCAGCCATCCTCCTGCGAGGTAATTCAGGCGTGCTTCATTTTCATTTGACCCCGCCGAACCTTCTGTCTCTCTTATTATACTGGGCAATGGCCTTTAATAGCTCTTCTTTGTTGAAATCAGGCCACAGGCAGTCTGTCACAACGATCTCACTGTACGCAAGCTGCCATAAAAGATAATTCGAGAGGCGGATTTCTCCGCTGGTACGGATCAAAAGATCCGGATCCGGGATATCTGCCGTATCCAGATAAGAAGAAACCACCTGTTCCGTAACTGAGCCGGAATCGAGACGGCCTTCCTTACAGTCTGCCGTCATCCGCCGGATCGCTCTTGTGATCTCATCCCTTCCTCCATAATTAACGGCAATCACGAAAGTCATTCCCGTATTATTTTTTGTCTCTCTCTCCAGTGTATCGATTCCTTCAATGATATCTCTATCGAAACGGGTTCTGTCCCCGATCATTTTCACTCTGACATTATTTGATTTTGCAATTTTTAAAAGCCGTTTCAGATAGTAACGGAACAACTGCATCAGCGCTCCCACTTCCTCGACGGAGCGTTTCCAGTTCTCGGTTGAAAAACCATACACGGTCAGATACTTTATACCCAGTCTCGCGGCGTCTTCCACCGTCTGTTCCACTGTCACGCAGCCCTGCTTATGGCCTGCGGTTCTCGGAAGTCCACGTTTCTTCGCCCAGCGGCCGTTGCCGTCCAGAATCAGGGCAACGTGTTCCGGAATAACCAGGTTCGTCTCCTCTGTTATAATTTTATCTGTATTTTCCATCATTTCCTCCGATGTGTGTTTAGCCTCTCACCGTCAATTAACGTAAAATCAGGGGCAGATTACCTGCCCCCTGTTATGCGGTTAAATCTCTCCGAACCGAAAAGATTAAACGGTCATAATTTCCTTTGTCTTTGCCTCTACCGCTTTATCAATCTTCTCGATCATCTTGTCTGTAATCTTCTGGATCTTCTCCTCGCCTTCAGCCTGATCATCTTCAGAAATTTCTCCTGCCTTCTCCATCTTCTTGATCGCATCATTGGCATCACGGCGGATATTGCGGACAGCTACTTTAACGCCTTCTCCCTTTTTCTTGACATCCTTCGCCAGTTCTTTTCTCCGCTCTTCCGTCAGTTCCGGGAAGACAAGGCGGATGGCATTGCCGTCATTATTCGGATTGATGCCCAGATCAGAGGTGAGGATTGCTTTTTCAATGTCCTTGATCAGTTTTCTCTCCCATGGCTGGATCAAAATCATTCTCGGTTCCGGTACGGAGACATTAGCTACCTGCTGAAGCGGAGTCGGTGTGCCGTAATAATCCACTCTCAGTTTGTCAAGCACATGAGGATTTGCTCTGCCTGCCCGGATGGAGGCATACTCATCCAACAAAACTTCATATGATTTTACCATCTTTTCTTCGTAAACCTTAATCTTCTCCTGCATATAAACCTCCTGTTATGCGGTAACTACCGTACCATTTATTTTTCCCTGCATCGCATTGATGATGCCGTTTTCCTCATTAAGGCTGAATACCGCCATCGGCACATGATTCTCCATGCACATGATAGACGCCGTCAAATCTACTACAGCCAGCTTTTTATCAATTACTTCCTGAATGGAAATTGTGTCATACTTTATCGCAGCCGGATTCAGCTTCGGATCGCTGTCGTAAACGCCGTCGATGGCCTTTGCCAAAAGAATACAGTCTGCCTCCATCTCAATCGCCCTGAGGGCAACTCCTGTATCGGTAGAGAAATACGGATGGCCTGTACCGCCTGCAAAAAACACTACCATCCCTCTCTTAAAGTACTTATTGGCCTTGTCTTTGGAAAAAAGCTTCGTCATGGAGCCGCACTCAAATGGAGTCAGGATCTGTGTGTCCATTCCGCTGCTTCGGAAAATCTCAGACACATAGATGCAGTTCATGACAGTAGCCAGCATGCCAATCTGATCCGCTTTCGTTCTGTCAATGGCATTACTCTCACGGCCCCTCCAGAAATTTCCGCCTCCGATGACAACACCGACTTCGATGCCTTCGGAAACTGCTATTTTAACCTGTCGGGCAACTTCCTTTACCGTCGCTTCGTCAAAGCCCGTCTTCTTATCGCCTGCCAGAGCTTCACCGCTTAATTTAAGCAATACTCGTTTCATTTCCATAATAGGTCTTTCTCCCTGTGTATTTAGTTGTAAACGGCATAATTTTCTATGCCATACTTTAACATTGTTATTCTACCACAAAAGATGGGATTGTGCGATAAAAATTTCATAAATTAATATTTAACGGAGGTTAGGAGGACGCGGCCGGAACGGACCATGTCCGGTGTGGTGAGGAGGCTGGGCTGAGTCTTTTGTCCCCGGTTGGAGGTTGTCGTAAGGGGGAAATCCGGCCGGAACAAATTGCTGCGGGGACCGTTTGCACTCTTTGGAGTGCGCAGCAGTGCTAAGCTCGTGAGGGACCTCGCTAAGCACCGGCGGACTCCCATGTCCCCTCCGCAATTGATTCCGCCTAC
>OBUZ01001058.1_pt1 | contig 10175 bp, 6 predicted proteins | sample 1494961 | NCBI WGS metagenome assembly OBUZ01 (sample SAMEA2579939, study PRJEB22360) | human gut metagenome | biome: human gut; feature: human-associated habitat; material: faeces | place: Denmark | collected 2008/2010
CTGCTAAACAGCCGGTAAACCCCGTTTCCGTAGTCTGCCAGGGAATCTCTGGCCGGAAAGAGAGGCTTTCCGGCCAATTCCTTAAGCGCAGCCCTGCGAAACCGGTAAGCCCCCTGATAAAGGCTCTGAACCAGGAGTCTGGCCGCCTCCATTTTTGTTTCCGGGGAAATGCCGGGTATATCCAGCAGGATATCACAGCCGTCCCCCCTCTCCTTTCCCAGACGGCAAAACTGCTCCGCCATGCCGCGGAAGGAGTCCGCAACCGGCCGCACGACGGTTCTGTTATCCGCTGCAAAGCCGGCCTCTCCCTCCGCTGCAGCCTGTACGAATTCTATCTTCATAAGGAACACTTACCTCCCAGACGGAGCAGCAGCGTCTTGATCTCATAAGGCTTGACCGCCAGTTCCAGTGGGCCGGCGCTAAAATCTCCCTCCGGCTCCTCCATCAGGCTGCACTCACACCACTCCAGGACCGGAAGCCTGGTAAGAAGTCGGACCACTCCCCTTGCCCCCTGATACTCATGGAAGCGCAGGACAAAGCTGTCTCCCTTTTCCGCCTGCTTGAAAGCGTCTATCACCAGATTGTCACGGTTAAATGCAATCAGGCTTCCTCCTGTCACTTCCAGTTTTCCGGGCTCTGCGGTAAGAGGCGTATTCAGATCAAAGGCCTCCTCCTCAATTCCTGCCTCATACCACTCCTTCTGATGGGGCAGCAGGGAATACGTAAAGACCTGCTCTCCCAAGTCGGCGGCATAGTCCGGGTCCACGGCAGACTTTAACAGGCTGAGCCGGATGGTATCTTCCTTTACATCACAGCCGTATTTGCAGTCATTGAGCAGAGCGATCCCATAGCCTGTCTCCCATAAATCCACCCATTTATGCACGGCCGTCTCGAATCTGGCGGCATCCCACGTGGTATTTTGGGTAATCGGCCGGCGTATATTGCCGTTTTGTATGTCAAAACGCCCATCCACGGCCCGGATATCTGCCGGAAATGCCGTCTTCAGCAGCTTCTGCCTCTCCTGCCAGTCCACAACTGTCTGAAAATCAATCCGCTTCTTTCCATGCCGGAGATACATGGTCTGCCGTATGACCGATTTATGGTAATTCCACTGGAAATCCACTTCGTAGCCCAGCTCATTTTCGGTAACATTGATCCGGCTGCAGTCCTCTATGATTTCCATCTTGTTGTTGATGGTAGGCTCCAGCTCCCACGCATCAAAGCAGCGCGGCTTGTCTTCAAATATCTGCAGCACATTTGCGCACCTTCCTTCCGGAAGCACCTCACGGCCGGCCTCCCTGTCATAGATACGGGTCAGCTGCCCCTTTTCATTCCAGGCAATCTCATACCATTCTGTAGAGAGCGAATTTACGCCGGAAAGCTCCTTGCCCGGAGTGACGCTGCCATCCGGCTCCCATGAAAGCGTTACAAAGGAGCATGGTTCCATATCCTTTACAAGCACGTATGCCCCATCAGGCTTCCAGACACAGGGCAGCGGTGCGCCCTCCTTTTCCTCCATCCTCCTGAAACTTCCGCGGCCGGACACTGCACGGCTCTTTTCGAAATCCCGGCCGTCTTCCATTGTCTCCGCAGGAATTTTGACCACCGAGGTTCTCTTCCAGCTTCCGCTGTTAAATACCGTATAAATCCGGCTGCCACCAGCGTCTTCCCAATCCTTAAGAAGACCTTCTTGCGTGCCCTTCCAGACCTCCCTTAAGAGGGCCGCCGCCTTTTCGTATTCCACGTGGCTGTCCTCGTATACCTCATGAATGGAGGAGCCGGGCAGAATATCATGGAATTGCTGACACAGTACGATCTTCCACGCCTTTAAGAGCGTTTCCTTCGGGTATGGCACGCCGCCGTACACCGCTGCAAGCACGGCGCCCATCTCCGCGTCCCTTAACGCATACTCCAGCCGCCTGTTCATCCTCTTATTATATGCCTGGGATGTATAGGTGCCCCTGTGAAACTCCAGGTACAGTTCCCCATCCCACACGGGAAGGTAGCCCTCCATGGGATTCTCCTCCATCGTCCGGTTGAGTCTGCGGAAATACTCGGTGACAGACTCCCGGCACACATGGGGAATCCCCGGCATCCGCTCCGTCATCTCCACCTTCCGGATCATGTCCCGGTTCGGTCCGCCGCCGCCGTCTCCATACCCGTAAGAGATCAGAAGCTCCCGGTTCATATCCTTATTCTTATAATTATCCCATACACTTTTTACCGCGCGGGGACCGGAATTTCCGTTATACGTATAGTAATCCTCCCCCGGGTCTGAGGTCGTGACAAAATGAGCCGTCACCCCGGTTCCATCGATTCCCCTCCACAGGAATGTATCGTAGGGCAGACGGTTCGTGTCGTTCCAGCTGATCTTCGTGGTCATAAAGGTATCGATACCTGATTTCTTTAGAATCTGGGGCAGCGCCCAGGAATAGCCAAACACATCAGGAAGCCACAGGAACTCACTCTCGTATTCGAATTCATCCCGAAAAAAATTCTTTCCCACCAGAATCTGACGTATGATAGATTCTCCGGAAGCGATGTTGCAGTCACATTCCACCCACATGGCTCCCGCAGGTTCCCACCTGCCTTCCGCCACCCTGCGCCTTATCATCTCGTATATCTCAGGGTAATCCTCCCTGATGAATTCGTAAAGCTGGGGCTGCGACTGAAGGAACTGGTACTCGCCGTAACTGTCCATAAGGCGGTTTACCGTGGTAAAGGAGCGCGCCGCCTTCTCTCTGGTATGGCAGAGACGCCACAGCCAGGCTACGTCGATATGGGTATGGCCCGTCATCGTTACCGTGACATCCGGCTTTCCTCTCCCATCCAGCTTTTCGCTTAAGAATTCCCAGGCTTCTCCCACGCTCTCATAGAAACGGCTGCTGCCCGGCTCTGTATAGTCGATGCGGTTATACGCCTTCACCAGCATGTTAAGCAGCCATTCCCGGTATTCATGAGCCGGATCGAGAGCCTCATATGTCTCAAGAGCCGCCAGCGCAAGGTAATAAAAATCATCGGTCCGGCCGTCAAGGAGACCGATCTGGGCACGGCGTATCTCCATCCGGTTTTCCTTCGGAATGCCGCCTCCGCTCAGTCCTGTCCAGAGGCGGAACTTAAGCTCCAGACGGCTCCCGTTCTTCTCCGGCTCCAGAAACACCTCTTTATGGTTGCCGTCTGCCGCCTGCCATGGATGGCCGTTAAGATAAATCAGACTTTCAAAATTCCCGTTATTGCCGGTTCCCTCCGGGGCGCCAAAATCAAACAGACCCAAGACAGCCCCGCTGCGAAGCTCCTCCGGAAGCTCTATCTCTGTCACCAGCCAGTAATACTTATCCCATCCCTGAAATGTGAATCCTGAACCAACTAAAATGCCTTCCCCTGCCGGTTCCCTCCGGATTCCTGTCTCAGTCTCCATTCCCGTCTCTTCCCGGTCATAGAACCGGAATTCCTTAATATCATGAAGATTCCTGTAACGGAGCTCCTTAAGCTCCTCTGTTAAGTTCTTTAATCTGTCGAAATTATGAAAATCAAAAGGCATACGCTCCTCCTCTACCGGAATAATCCGTCATACTGTTCTTCATATGCTTTTACCAGTTCCTTTGCCAGAGAATAAGAATTTACAAGCGGATGCAGCATCAGTGCCTCCGCCGCCGTCTCAGCCGAATGCTCTCTGACAGCCTTCACAGCCAACCGCTCGTAATGCTTGATCAGACAGATCAGCAGCCGGCAGGCTTCCGGCACATGCTCCACCTTCACGGGCCGAATCCCTTCACAGCTCACAAGGCAGGTCATCTCCGCCACGTCTTCCCGGTTTAGACAGGCAAGACTGCCCTGATTTTCCACGGACAGCACCAGATACCTGCCTTCCCGGCTCTGCAGCCCTTCGATACAGTCCAGCATGACACCCGCATAGCCCATGCCCTCCGGCACCTTTAAGCTGCCCTTTTTCTCCAGAGGACGTCCGTCCGTCCCCGCTTCGATGGCCATATAGGAATTCTCCCGAAGCTGCATATAATACAAAAATACCTGCAGCGCGCCCTCCGGGTCTCCTTCCATATCCATGCTCCGCAGCTCCTCCATCATCTTTATGTTAATATCCTCGATGACCCGGCCTCTGGCCGCCGCCGCCTTTTCGATATTGGCAAGAGCTTTTTCCCTGTGATAATAGTAATACAGATATTCATTCGGCAGCATCCCCATGGAACGGAGCAGCTCCGGATCGAACACGGAAAACTCCTGGATGGTCTTTAAGCATTCGTCATCCATGAGCAGCTTTGGCAGAACCTCTTCTCCCCCTACCTTCACACTGCGAATCCAGGACAAATGATTGAGGCCGAAAAATTCCACATAAAGCTCTCTTTCCTCCACGCCCAGATAGGACGCCAGCCTGAATTTCGTGCTGCTGGGAGCGTCACAGATGCCGATCACCCTGTCGTATCCCGCCTGTCTCAGCGCCTGGGTGACAAGGCCTGAGGGATTGGAAAAATTAAAAATCCATGCTCCCGGCGCGTACTTCTCCGCCATGGCACAGTACTCAAGCAGCACGGGTATGGTTCTGGCCGCCATGGAAAAGCCTCCCACGCCTGTAGTTTCCTGTCCGATTACGCCGAAGCGCAGCGCCGTCTCCTCATCCACCACCCGGGAATGGTCCCCGCCCACCCGCAGGGTGGTAACCACGTAATCCGCTCCTTTAAGCGCCTCCTCGGGCGTATCTGCCTTCCATACCTTTAAAGTCTCCCCCTCCCGATTTACCACATGGCGGCACAGTATTCCGATGATGTCCTGCTTTTCCCGGTTTATGTCATACAGCGCCACCTCATCAATTCCCAGCCCTCTGTACCTCTTAAGCAGCCCATTGATAAAAATAACCGTCCTGACTCCCGCCCCTCCGATCACTGCAATTTTCATAACTGTGTACACGGAGCCTTCGAAGACTCCCTCTCCTTTCCACTCGATTTCATGGTTTCAGCCGGTTTCCCGTCACACTTCGCCGTTTCCCCGATCAAGGCAAGCAGTCCCGCTTCGTCCGGAAACCCCGTATTCCCTCCCAGCCTGGTAACAGACAGCGCTCCGCATCCATTGCCGCACCGCAAACACCCGGGAACATCCAGCCCCTTTAAAAAGCCGTATACATAGCCCGCGTTAAAGGAATCACCCGCGCCTGTGGTATCCACAGCCGTTACCGGATACGCCTTCCCGTAATACACCGCGCCTTCCTTTACTGCCACTGCCCCTCTGCTGCCCAGCTTAACAACCGCCTGGCCGCATACCTCTGCAAAATCAGCAGCCGCCTTGTCCGCTGAGGAGAGACGGCTGTAATGAAGAGCCTCAGTCTCATTCATAAAAAGGATGTCAATAAAAGGGAGCAATTGATAGATTCCGCGGCTCCACTCTCCCCCGGCATCCCAGCCCACATCAAAGGATACGGAGGCTTCCGTCTCCTCCTTCACCCTTTTTAAAAAGGTTTCATAGATCTCCTGGTCCCCGCTTCCCTCATATCCAGTCACATGGATATGGCGGGCCTGCTTCATCATGGCCATATCCGCCGCCACCGCCGGTTTTCTCTGTCCCGTTCCCCGATAGGTAAGAAAGGAACGGTCGGAAGCATCGGTAAAGCTGATGGAAATTCCCGTGCTTCCCTCCTTGTCCACGGCAAGCAGTGACGTATCCACATGGACCGCCTCCAGCTCCTCTTTCAGCATCCGACCGTAAAAATCGTCTCCCACCACACCCTGAAAAACCGGATGCAGTCCCAGCTTTCCGATTCCCATCGTAAAGAGCGCCGCGCCGCCGCCCGGATACGTTCCCATATACGGAATCTCCTCTTCCTGCCCCGGCGCCGGAATCCGTTTCACTCCGAGCGCTGCCAGATCAACGTTTACGTCGCCGCAGACGTAAACATCCCACTTTTTCTCGTTCAAACTGACTCTCCTTTCCTGACGGAAAACCGGCATTCAGAATTATCCGAAAAGCCGGTTTTCATCTCTGCTTTCAATTATCCCTTTACCGCTCCGATCATGGCTCCCTGGGCGAAATACTTCTGTACAAACGGATAGACACAGAGGATGGGCACCGTGGTGATAACAACAGCCGCCATCTTCAAGGAATCCGAAGTCACGGCCGCCGTTCCCTGGGCCAGAGCCTGAGCCACAGATGTTACATCCTGTGAATTCATGGCCTTTGTCAGCATCTGCTGTAAGACCGTCTGTACCGGCCACTTGGCAGTGTCGTTCATATAGAATGCGCCTGCAAACCAGTCATTCCAGTGATTTACCGCCGTATAAAGGCCGATAACAGCCAGTACCGGCTTACTTAAAGGAAGCATGATCTTACCGTATATCTGGAAATAGCTGCATCCGTCCAGCTTTGCCGATTCCTCCAGGCTGTCCGGAATCCCTTCAAAAAATGTGCGGGCCATGAGCAGATACGTAACACTCACAAGGGACGGCACCACATAGACCCAGAAGCTGTTTAACAGATGCAGATTCCGATACTGAATATAGGTGGGGATCATGCCGCCGCTAAACAGCATGGTAAACGTGATCAGCATCGTGATCAGCTTTCTTCCCGGCAAATCCTTCTGTTTTAAGGAAAACGCCGCCAGCGTCGTAACCGTCAGGCTCAAAAAGGTTCCGATCACCGTTCTGGCAATGGTGTAGCCGTATGCCCTGATGATACTTCCATCCTTAAACACCTGTGTAAAGTTATCCAGTGTAAATACTCTCGGCCAGAACCATACTCCGCCCCGGGCGGCATCCTTACCGTCATTAAATGCCAGCACCAGCACATTAAGACAGGGAAGGATGATCGTCAGGCAAAGCAGGATGACGATGCAGTATACCACTGCCTGAACGGCTTTATCAGCCCGGTTTTCCTTTATTTTATGTTTACTGTCTTTTCCCATGTTCCGCACCCTTTCTTACCGGTTAATGATAGAAATCTACTGCCTTGTTGTCCTTATCATAAACATCCTTTACGTAATTCTCAAACTTCTCTACTCCGGCGGCCTTAAGCTGCGCCCGGAAGGCTTCTATGATTTTCTTTACCTCGTCATCTGATTTGGCATAATATGCCTGTACCAGAGTCTCCTTCCAGTCTAATAAATCCAACTGGGTCTTCACATCCTCCAGTCCTTCCGCCGTCATATAGGCTGTGGCATCCAGACCCGGAACCATCTTCTTCACCAAAGGATACTCCGTGGATATCCCGATACTGTGCTTAAAGGTGTCGCTGGAAGCAGATCCCGGTCTGGCTTCTCCGAAATTCTCCACATTATTCTTATCGGTCAGCACAAATTCGAAAAAGTAGTTGCCGCTTCCGCCAAAGGCAGCTCCCACGGTATTGATCAGATAATCCGTATTGCCGTCATTCAGTTCCTTAAGCACCTCCGGCTTTAACACAGGCTTGCCGTTTACCATATCGTAGCTTACACCCTCCGCACCATACTGGGCGATGGTCTGTCCCTGTACAGTGGAAAGCCAGTCGAAGAACTGGAATATCTGCTCCGGATGGTCTGCCTTGGACGAGATGGCCATGCAGCCGCGTCCTGTCTTCCCATGGGTAACTCTTCTGTTATCGCCCTGAATGTCATTTAACGGTCCAAGAGGAATCCAGTCGTCAGTCTGATATACCAGCGGTTCATAGTTGTGTACATCGGCAATAATGGCTGAGTTGTGGCTCTTTGACACCTCCTGGGCTCTGGTGGAATCCATGGTGAAGAATTCCGGATTCATCAGGCCCTCAGCCAGCAGCTTTCTTACGTAATTAATTTCATCATAGACAGAATCCCGTTCAGCCTCATGCTTCACCGTTCCGTCTGTATCCAGATTGTATCCGTCGCTGACGCCCCAGCGAAGCCCCGGAACAATATACTCCCGTGTATCCGCAGAGCCGCCCCAGTACTTCGGCCCCAGAGGATAGACCGGATTTCCGTTGTCATCCTTGAAACCAGCCTCTTTGATCTGTTTCAGCAGGTCATAGAACTGCTCCTGGGTGTTGATCTTCTTTACATCGATTCCAAGCTGGTCCGCGATCTTTTTCTGTATGTACAGGCCGCCGCGGTATTCCTCATCAGGACGCCATTTCATGGAGTTGTCCACGGAATCTATATTCATCTGCCATAAGTAAACTCCGTTTAAATCATCCCGGAAAACGACGTTCTTGTACGTGTCATAAGGCAGATAATCCGGTTCATAATATTTGGAATATACCTTTGAATTCTTCATGTATTCAGAGACATCCGCAAACATCCCTTCCTTTGCCGCCTTTAACAGAAGCGGGAATTCCGGTCTGGTGGAATTATCCAAATAGGAGATAATCACATCCGGTACGGTTCCCGAGGCAAGCTGGGAGGCCAGCACCTTGGCGTCGCTGTCACCCGGCGTATATCTGACATCCAACTTTATACCGGTCAGCTCCGTGATCTTTTTCATCGTCTCCGTGTCATTAAAATTCTTCGGCAGATTGTCCCCGATATCGTCTACATATGCTTGAACGGTAATGGTCCGGTCCGCGATCCAGGTATCCGGCTTCCCCGTCTTATCCTCCGCCTGGCTCACGCTCTTGTCACCTGCGCCGCCTCCATTTCCCGAACATCCTGTCACCAGGCCGCTTGCCACCGCTCCGGCCATCACCACCGTAAGAATCCTTTTCCCTAAATTTTTTCTCATATTTACATTTCCTCCTTCTACTCTCTTCCTGTCTACCACAGACTGACATCTGTGATCTTTTTACATATTTTATTAGAAATAATCACCAGAACCAGCCCCACCAGTCCCTGAATCAGGCCGATGGCCGTGGCATAACCGAACTGGCCGCCCTGAAGACCCACGCGCACCACATATACATCCAGAGTGTCCGCAATAGCCATATTGCCCGGCGTACGCAGCAGCCAGATCTGATCCACGCCAGAGGACAGCAGTCCTCCCACGCCCATGATGAACAGCAGTCCAATGGTGGCCCGGATTCCCGGCAGGGTAATGTACCACATACGCTTCAGCTTTCCGCATCCATCCATCTCTGCAGCCTCATACAGCTCCGCATCCACACTGCTGATTGCCGCAAGATAGATAATGGAATCCCAGCCGATATTCCTCCAGAGATCCATGGAGAACAGGATTCTTAAGAAATATTTCACATCCATCAGAAAAAATGTGCTGCCGTCTCCTCCCATGCCTTCAATCAACTGATTTAAAATACCGGACTGGGGCGCCAGAATCCTCTGTATCATTGTGACGATAATGACGGAGGAGAGGAAATGAGGCAGATAGGTGATAGTTTGGGATACCTTCTTGAACTTCCGGTTCCTGATTTCATTAAGCATCAGTGCCAGGACAATTGCAAATGGAAATTCCAGAATACATTTGATAAATCCGATCCGGAATGTATTTAAGATCAGCCGCGGCGCATCATAGCTGGTGAAAAATGTTTTGAAATATTTGAACCCCACCCATGGGCTTCCCCATATTCCCTTATTAAATGAGTAATCCTTAAAAGCCAGTACCGAGCCTGCAATTGGTACATAACAGATCAGTGCATAATAGGTAATAGCCGGAATCAGCATCACATACAGCGGCCAGTACCGAAGTAACCGCCTGCCCAGGGGCTTTTTGGAAGAAACGGGCCGCATTCCGGCTGTTTCCGTCATTTTCATATGAATTCCTCCCTCTCTCATGAATCATGTTCAAAGTGTAACTCCGCGCAGATGGGATAGTGGTCGGACAGCCAGAGGTATCCTCTTCTGTCCTCCCACTTCTCCACCCTGCAGCACCGGATAGGGCTCTGAGTAAAGATATAGTCAATCCGCTCCGGCTCATCCTCCGGCAAAAACCCGTGGTAGGTAACGCCGATTTTCTCCGTAACATTGCAGAATTTTCCGCCCCCTGTCAGCGCGCGGATCGGGGCCTCCTCCGGCTCCGCATTAAAATCTCCGGCCAGAATGACGGAAAACGGTATGGACAGCCCCTTCGTTACCCGCTCTTCCATATCCTTAAGAATCTGCTCCACCCCCAGCTGCCTGGCCCTGATCCCCATATGGTCCAAATGGATATTATAGATACCGAAAAGGCGCTGCTCATCCATGAGCTCAAAGACAGCCCTGGTACAGACCCTGGGGCAGTCGCTCTGCTCCTGATAACGGCTTCCCCCCCCGCCCCGCCCCGGGGAATAACTAC
>OBUZ01001063.1_pt1 | contig 10108 bp, 5 predicted proteins | sample 1494961 | NCBI WGS metagenome assembly OBUZ01 (sample SAMEA2579939, study PRJEB22360) | human gut metagenome | biome: human gut; feature: human-associated habitat; material: faeces | place: Denmark | collected 2008/2010
GGTTTTCTGCCTGACCAACCGCCTGGCCGAACGTAAACCGGCTGTCACACGTCTCTGTCCCGTTCCTTACGTCCCCCTCCTGGCAGCCTGAAAGCACAAGCGCAACGATAAAAGGCAAGAAACAGTGCCCCATACTTCTTCTTGAAACCATTCGTCTCCTCTCCTGCGCGGGTCCCATAAAGAATGGATTCTACGCCATCTCTTTCACCAGCCGCACCACGCACTCCTTCCGATAAAAGACCATCGCGTACCCAAACACATTCTGATACCCTTCCCCCTTAAGCGCCTTCATATAGTTTCTGGATATCATCTGTGTTTCCGCCTCACCAAGCTTACTCCCGATCTCATCAGCCGTCTTTGCCACTTTAAACTCCAGCACGATGGCCGCACCGCGGATTCTCTTATATCGGAGAATCACATCCGGTCTTCCATTTCCCGCCTCCCGATTGGACTCCACGGAATAGTCAGCGATTCCCCGCAGCAGTCCTGTCATGAAGCCATGGTAGAAGCCTTCGCTGCTCCCGTCATAATAGCTGATGGTTTCGAACAGCTCGTCACTGATGAGATTCGATATCGCGGTTTCGTCCCCCTGTTCCAATGCCTGATGGAGAGGCTTAAAGCTCTTCCCCTTAATCCGGTCTTCGAACCAGTAGATAATCGCATTTTCATAGATATACCGTATCTCCAGGTTAGGGATCGCCAGCTCCGCTATTGTCTGAATATCCTCCTTCCGCTTGTTTATCACTTTCAAATATCCGGTGAAAAAGAGAAAATTCCACAGGTTATCCGCATTCTTATAAACATCACCATACGTCACATCTTCATGGATTGGAATCTCAATCGTACCGCCCTGTATGAGCGTCTCAATCACATCACGCCCGGCCATATCCGCATGCTCAATCAAATCCCTGACAATACTGTTGGAACTGGTATTGCTCCAGAACGGCTCCGGAAACGCCTCTGGATTCCGGTAAACCTGTTTTACATATTTAATCACGCTCCATGGATTATATACCTCAGTATCGCCAAAACGGTATCCGTCATACCACTTCCTTGCTTCGCCAAGAAACGCCTCCCTCCCATAGAACGCCAGCATCTCCTCCACCTCAGCTTCGAGGAAGCCAAAATACTCCGCATAATAAGCGTTCAAAATCGATACGATCTCTAAATTATTCAGTCCTGTAAAAATACTCTCCTTCGAAATTCGCAGACACCCGGTCACCACTGCGAAATCCAGCCCTGGATTCGTCTTCAGCGCCGACTCAAAAATCGAACGGATAAAACCGACAGCATCATCGTAAAAGCCCTGGTAATAAGCATTCTCAAGAGGTACATCATATTCGTCGATGAGTATAATCACCTTTTTTCCATAATGCCTGTACAGACAGTCGCTGAGAAAACGCAGGGAATCCAGATACTCATCAATGCCTCCGACCGCATCCAGCATATTCTGATACCTTTTTTGCTCTTCTGCCGATACCAGGGAGGAAACGATATTTCTGTGCCGGTAATATTCCTGCGCCAGTTCCCGCTTAGCCATAAGAAAAGCCTGTTGAAAGCCCGCCTGTTTCATGGATTTCAACGTAATCATAATAACCGGAGAAGCGCTCATTCTGGCTGTATACTCTTCCCCGGCCTCCATAATCTTCGTTCCCGCAAACAGCTTTCTGCTGACAGCATTCTCCGCAGCATTCCCGGTATCCTCAAAGAAATATTTCAGCATACTCATATTGAGCGTTTTTCCAAATCTACGCGGCCGTGTAAACAGCTTTACCTTTCCTTTATATTTAAGAAGGTCACGAATCATCAATGTCTTATCCACGTAATAATAACCGTTTTCAATTAAATCCTTAAAATCATCTACCCCAATCGGCAGCGGTTTAAACGCCATCCGTTTCACCTCGCTGATCTGTACTTTTTATGGTTCTATACTATTATACCCTTCTACCGAAGCATTATCAATCACCGCATCATGAAAGTCAATTGCCAGTTCAACAGCCCGGCGCACTTACTGTTCACGGCCCGCTAAAAATCAAACAGTGACAGCTGATTAGACTCCGGCAGTTCGCCCAGCAGTCCTAAATCTCCCATCAGATCGCACACCGTCTTACTGACCTTCGTCCTGTTCCGGAAATCTTCCTTTGATAAGAACCTGCCGTCCTTCACGGCATCAACCACGGCATCAGCCGCTTTTTCACCAAGTCCGTCAATACTGCTTAAGGAAGGCATCAGCTTGCCTCCGATGATCTGGAAATGGCGAGCCTTCGCCTGATAGATATCGATCGGCGTAAAGTCATAGCCTCTCGCGTACATCTCCTGAACGATTCTCATATCGCGGAGCGTATCCTGTTCCTTCTTTGACAGCGTATCCATCCGCTTCCTGTAGTCAGCCAGGTAATATTCCAGCTTATCGCGTCCCTGGCACATCAGCTCATAGGAGAAGCCATTGGCGCGGATACTGAAGAATGCCGCATAATACGCCAGCGGATAAAACACCTTACAGTAAGCGATACGCCACGCCATCATAACGTAGGCGGCCGCATGGGCCTTCGGGAACATATATTTGATCTTCTTACAGGACCAGATATACCAGTCCGGCACGCCGTGGCTGGTCATCTCCTCTTCCCACTCCGGCTTTAAGCCTTTTCCCTTTCGGACACTCTCCATGATGGTAAAGGAGAGTCCCTCCTCCAGCCCCATGGAAATGAGATAGATCATGATGTCGTCACGGGTACAAATGGCGGTCTGAATCGTCGCCTTTCCCTCCTGAATCAAGGTCTGGGCATTTCCCAGCCATACGTCGGTACCGTGAGCCAGACCGGCGATTCGCACAAGGTCGGAAAAATACTTGGGCTGGGTATCAATAAGCATCTGCATGGCGAAGTCCGTACCGAACTCCGGCACGCCCAGCGCTCCCAGCTTACATCCGCCGATATCATCCGGCGTAATCCCCAGAGCCGATGTATCCTGGAATAAGGACATGACCTCCCTGCTGTCCAGCGGAATATCCTTAACCGGGTCAAAACCGATTAAATCCTGAAGCATTCGGATCATGGTCGGATCATCGTGCCCGAGTATATCGAGCTTCAGCAGGTTATGATCGATGGAATGGTAATCAAAATGGGTAGTGACCGTCATGGTCGTCATATCGTTGGCCGGCCTCTGCACTGGAGTAAAGGAATAGATTTCCTCCCCGTGAGGAAGCACGATGATACCGCCGGGATGCTGTCCCGTGGTTCTTCTTACCCCCACGCATCCCTGGACAATACGGTTGATTTCACAGTTTCGTTTATGTACGCCGTGTTCCTCATAGTAATTCTTCACATAGCCGTAAGCCGTCTTATCCGCCAGTGTACCGATGGTTCCCGCGCGGAAGGTCTGGCCTTTTCCGAAGATAACCTCCGTATAGTCATGAGCCTTACTCTGGTACTCGCCGGAGAAGTTCAAGTCGATATCAGGCTCCTTGTCTCCCTTGAATCCCAGGAATGTCTCAAAGGGGATGTCGAAGCCATCCTTTGTGAGCGGATGGCCGCAGACCGGACACTCCTTATCCTGCATATCACATCCGGCCATACCGGAATACTTCTTCACTTCCTCCGAATCAAAATCGTAATAATGGCAGTTGGTACAGTAATAATGCGGACTCAGGGAGTTAACCTCCGTGATACCGGACATGTACGCGACAAAGGACGATCCTACCGAACCACGGGAACCTACGAGATACCCGTCCTCGTTGGACTTCCACACCAGTTTCTGCGCAATGATGTACATAACGGCGAAACCGTTGGAAATGATGGAGTTCAACTCCCTCTCCAGACGCTCCGTAACGATCGTCGGCAGGTTGTCACCGTAGATCACGTGAGCCCTGTCGTAACAGATCTGCCTCAAATCCCCGTCTGAGTTTTCGATGACCGGCGGACATTTATCGGGGCGCACCGGCGAGATTCGCTCGCACATGTCCGCGATCTTCCGCGTATTCTTTATGACGACCTCTTCTGCCTTGTTTGGTCCCAGATACTCGAATTCCTTCAGCATCTCCTCCGTTGTCCGAAGGTAAAGCGGCGCCTGGTCATCACTGTCCTTAAATCCCTGTCCTGCCATGATGATCCGGCGGTATACCTCGTCCTCGGGGTCCAGGAAGTGAACGTCACAGGTGGCGCAGACCGGTTTTCCGAACTGATCTCCCAGTTCCACAATTTTCTTGTTGATATCGATTAAATCCTGCTCCGAATTTATGCTGCTCTTCTCATCACGGAGCATGAAGCTGTTGTTTCCAAGAGGCTGGATCTCCAGATAATCATAGAACCTGACCAGTCTGGCGATCTCCGCGTTGGAGCCGCCGCGAAGCAGAGCCTGATACAGTTCCCCCGCCTCACAGGCCGATCCCACGATTAAGCCCTCCCGGTTCTGGTTCAGCAGACTCTTGGGTATTCTGGGTCTTCGGGCATAGTAGTCGATGTGGGACCATGAGATCAGCTTATAGAGATTCACACGCCCGATATCGTTGGTTGCGATAATGATTACGTGATAGGTCGGAAGCTTCTTGATCATCTCCGGAGTCATCGTCTTTAAGCTGTTTAACTCGATCAGCGTCTCCACGCCGCGCTCCCGCAGCATCTGGACGAATCTGACAAAGATCTCCGCCGTACATCCCGCGTCATCCACGGCGCGGTGGTGGTTTGCCAGCGAGATATTCAGCGCCTTGGCGACCGTGTCCAGCTTGAACCTGTTTAGGTTCGGCAGAAGGAACCGCGCCAGAGTCACCGTATCCAAAACCGTAGGTTCAAAGGGAAGCCCCTGCAGCTCCGCGTTGCGGTTGATAAAGCTCACGTCGAAGGAGGCATTGTGAGCCACCAGAACGGATCCCTGACAGAATTCCAGAAACTGCGGCAGAATCACATCAATCTTCGGATACGGGAGCACCATGTTGTCGTTGATGCCGGTCAGCTGCTCGATCTCAAAGGGAATCGGTACATCCGGATTTACGAAGGTGCTGAATTTGTCGGTAATGACTCCATTCACCACCTTGACGGCGCCGATCTCGATGATCCGGTTCTTTTCCGGGCTAAAGCCAGTGGTCTCGATATCGAATACCACGAAGGAGTCCGCAAATGTCTGGTCTTTCGGATTATCCACCAGCAGCTTCAAGTCGTCGACAAGATACCCCTCCACCCCATAGAGAATCTTGAAGGTGTCCCCCTTGTCCAGGGCGTGGTTGGCATCCGGGAAGGACTGCACGCATCCGTGGTCTGTGACGGCAATGGCCGGCATCCCCCACTTTTTTGCACGCTTTACAATATCCTTAACCTCCGATACGCCATCCATATCGCTCATCTTCGTATGGCAGTGAAGCTCAACCCGTTTCTCCAGGCTTCCGTCCACCCGTTTTCCGGTGAAGTCCTCTGACTTCTTGATGCCTACCACAGAGCCCAGAGTCAGCTCGCCGTCGAACTTGTCGATGGTCGTCACACCCTTAATCTTAATAAACGTTCCCGCCACAACGGCCGCCTTCAGATCATCCAGCTGTTCCTCCCTTGCGAACATCTTCACGGTAATCGTATCCGTAAAGTCAGAGACATCGAAGATCATAATCGTCTTTCCGCTCCGCAGCTCCCGGCTGTCCACCATGAGAATCTTTCCGCGGATGGTTACCTCGCCGATCTCCCCGTCGATCTTTTCGATCTCCATTGTCTCTCCATCGAAATCACGGCCATAGAGCACGTCCGGATTATCCGAACGTTTTCCGCCGTAGTTCTTATAATCCTTATATTCTTTCTTCTGGTCCTTCTTTCCGTAATCCCCGTTCCTGTCCTTTTTATTCTCGTCCTTCTTATTCTCGTCCTTCTTACCGCCCATACGCAGAACCGGAGCGCCTGCCCCGCTTTCTGCCGCTCCCTGCCGGGCCGGGCCCTCGTCGAAGGGAACTTCCGCCGAATATCCGGCCGCCAGCGCCTCCAGAGATGCACCGTCCGCCATGGAAGGACCGCCGTATCCGTCCTCTGTCCCAGTTTTCGACAGCACCTGCTCCTCGTTTAAGACAGCGGCCAGGGAGGTCCTGCTGACGATCTCCTCCACCTCGCGCTGCATCTGAAGCTCCTTCTGCTTCGCCAGCGCATTCTCCTTCGGCTCCACGTACTCGTAGCGCACCTCAACAGGAAGACCGCAGCGCTCATAAAAAATCTTCTCCAGAACACGCTTTAACTCGGCTTCCTTTTCATGGGTGACAATGGTGTCTTCCACCGTCATCTTAAGCAGATCCGGCTCCGGAAATTCATACTCTGTCTTCCTGAAAATATTATATTCGATGATACTGTAGTTCTTGAGTTCCATCAGGATGCTGTCCCGGTACACATCCAGCAGCTTCTCCGGCGTGTACTGGTCAGACAGGCGGAATTTCTCGATAATCTTGATCGACACCTGCTTGGAGGGGAAGAGCTGGTCCTTAATGCCCTTCTCCAGCCCATAGATATTCTGTTTATGGATCAGTCTGGGGCTCACGATATAAATGCGAATAGAGCTTCTATCCCTGGTGGAAGTGACCTTCTCAACTTCCACCAGATTTAAAAGCTCCCGCAGTTCGTCTGTCATATTCAGATTTGGAAATACATCCAAAAATGCTTTTGTCATTCCATCACCTGTTGCTTTCTGCCAAACATTATCTCCTCTTATCCAGCTTTAAGAGCTCCTCTCTCAAAGCGTCAAGTAAGTTCTCCTCGGGTACTTTACGAATAATCTCTCCCTTGCGGAATAAAAGGCCCTCGCCGATACCTCCGGCCACGCCCAGATCCGCTTCCTTCGCCTCACCCGGCCCGTTGACGACGCAGCCCATAACAGCTACCTTGACGTCGAGATGGTCAAATTCCGCCACCATGGCTTCCACCCGGTTCGCCAGGGAAATGAGATCGATTCTGGTCCGTCCGCAGGTCGGACAGGAGACAACCTCCACTCCGCCCTTTCGTAAGCCCAGGGTCTTTAATATCTGCTTCGCCGTCGTCACCTCTTCCACCGGATCTCCGGTTAAGGAGACACGGATCGTGTCGCCAATGCCCTGATGCAGGATAATTCCCAGCCCGATGGAGGACTTGATCGTCCCCGAACGCACGGTTCCCGCCTCGGTAATCCCCACATGAAGTGGATAAGCGGTCTGCTTTGCGATCAGTTCATGAGCCTTTATGCACATCAGCACATCGGAGGACTTGATGCTGATCACCAGATTATCATATCCCATCTCCTCGATCATGCGCACCTTCATGAGGGCGCTCTCCACGATGCCCTCTGCCGTCACTCCGTGATACTTTTCCAGTAATTCCTTCTCAAGCGAACCGCTGTTGACGCCGACCCGGATGGGGACGCCGAATTCCTTCGCCTTATTCACAACGGCCCTGACCCGGTCCTCACTCCCGATATTGCCGGGATTAATCCGGATCTTATCCGCGCCGTTCTCAATGGAGGCCACGGCCAGCCGGTAATCAAAATGAATATCCGCCACCAGCGGAATATGAATCTGTCTCTTGATCTCCTTTAAAGCCTCTGCCGCTTCCATCGTCGGTACCGCCACACGGATAATATCACAGCCGGCAGCCTCCAGCGCCAGAATCTGGGCCACCGTGGCAGCCACATCCTCTGTCTTTGTATTGCACATGGACTGGATCAGAATGGGATTCCCGCCCCCAATCTTCCGGTTCCCGATAGAAACCGTCTTCGTCTGTTCTCTGTCCGTCATCGCACTTTCCTCCTCTTGTTTTTCATGCCCACTTTAGGTAAAGCGGCTGATATCGTTAAATACAACGAACACCATCAGGGCCATAAGTGCCATCATGCCAATCAGATTCACCATGCCTTCTTTTTCCGGATCCATGCGTTTGCCACGGACCGCCTCGATGATTAAGAACAGCAGTCTTCCGCCGTCAAGCGCCGGAATCGGAAGAAGGTTCATAATCCCCAGGTTCGCACTCAAAAGAATGCACATGCTGAGGACATTCATTATAGCCGCCATGACGCTCACTGTCAGCCCTGCCTTCACGGAATCATCGATCATAACCACGATTCCCACCGGACCGCTCAAGTCATTGACACTGGCTTTTCCCGTCAAAAGCATACCGAGACTCTTGATCGTCACGGTAATATCATATTTCACCTCATAGGCTCCGTATTTCACCAGTTCCAGGAAAGACGAAGCCCGGACATTTACCGGAGTTACGGAAATGCCTATCATATACTGGTTGTATTCTTCATTAAATTCCGGTGTCACCAGAACCGTGCCGCGCTCTTTTCTGCCCGTCTGTGCATCGGTTCTCTCATAGGACACCCGGCTCATCTTCTCATCCGGCTTTAACATGCGGTAAAGGATATAATCGCCGTAAACCGTCATCTTCTCATCGTTTACGCCGGTGATTACATCGCCCGGCTTAAGCCCCGCCTCGTAAGCAGGAGAACCCTCTGTGACTTCTTTGATCTGAGTAATGTTGTATCCGCCCATTCCCACCAGAATCAGTGCCAGGAAAAAGGCAAGAATAAAGTTAAAGACCGGACCGGCCGCGATAACCGCCATCCTGCCCGGGATGCTTGCATTCTGGAATGCTCCTTCCGCCGGATTTTCCTCGTCTTCTCCGAGCATCATACAGGAGCCGCCGATCGGCAGCAGCTTTAAGGAGTACGTCGTCTCCCCTTTTTTGACATGGAACAGCCTCGGTCCCATACCAATGGAAAATTCCACAACGGCGATGCCGTTTAATTTTGCAAATAAAAAGTGCCCTAATTCATGAATCAGCACGATCAGTCCAAATACAAGAACTGCTACGATAACGCTGGACAATCTACCACCTGCTTTCTATATAGTCATAAGCCGAAGCCTCTGCTTCCAGAATCTCATCTACAGACGGATTCTCTTTCACAGTATGCCCTTTCATAGCCCCCTCTATCATATCCGTGATGGTAAGATAAGAAATTTCTCTGTTTAAAAATTTTGCAACGGCCCGTTCATTGGCCGCGTTGAATACAGTCGGCATGGTTCCGCCGGTTCTTCCGGCCTCGTACGCCAGGGAAAGCCCCGGGAAATTGTCCATATCCGGCTTTTCAAATGTGATCTGCCCGATGCTCCAGAAATCCAGCCGGTCCCCGGCCAGAAAACGGCGCTCCGGATAGTAAAGTGCATACTGGATGGGCAGCTTCATATCGGGTGTTCCCAGCTGTGCAATCACCGCCCCATCGTCGAACTGCACCATGGAATGGATGACGCTCTGCGGCTGAACCACAACCTGTACCTGATCCATGGAGACATCGAAGAGCCAGTGTGCCTCCATCACCTCCAGGCCTTTATTGACCATAGTGGAAGAATCGATGGTAATCTTCCTTCCCATCGACCAGTTGGGATGCTTTAAGGCATCCTCAATACGCACCTTTTTAAGCTCCTCTCTCGTCTTTCCGCGGAACGGCCCGCCTGACGCGGTTAAGAGGATCTTATGTACCGCCTTTTTGTCCTCACCGTTCAGGCTCTGAAAAATAGCGCTGTGCTCACTGTCCACAGGCAGGATCTTTACACCCTTTTCCTTTGCCAGAGGCATAATGATATGGCCGGCCGTCACCAGCGTCTCCTTGTTGGCGAGCGCGATATCTTTTCCCGCCTCCATGGCCGCAATGGTGGGCCGTATTCCAATCATGCCGACGATGGCCGTCACCACGATCTCCGCGTCTGTCACCACGGCCGCCGCGATAAGCCCTTCCATGCCGCATACCACCTTCACCGGCAGATCGCTGACCGTCAGAGCAAGCGCCTTCGCCTTCTCCTCTTCCCACACACAGACAATCTCCGGATGAAACTCCCGGATCTGTTCTTCCAAACGTACAATATTACTTCCAGCCGCCAGAGCGGTTACTTCTATATCCTTCTGAGCTCTCACCACTTCCAGGGTCTGTGTTCCGATGGAACCGGTTGAACCCAGAACTGCAATCTTTTTCATGCTGTTTTTCGCTCCTTTTATCTTTCTCGCGTTCCTCTTTTCTCATCGCCGGAATTTGCTCATCGCAGAAATGTTACTGCGAAGAATATGGCAGGCGCCGTAAACAGCATACTGTCAAACCGGTCCAGAATACCGCCGTGGCCCGGAAT
>OBUZ01001067.1_pt1 | contig 10069 bp, 14 predicted proteins | sample 1494961 | NCBI WGS metagenome assembly OBUZ01 (sample SAMEA2579939, study PRJEB22360) | human gut metagenome | biome: human gut; feature: human-associated habitat; material: faeces | place: Denmark | collected 2008/2010
ACGACTTCGAGGACGACAGCCGGCCGCCAATTGTGGACGTGGCCGAGTGGCTGGTATCACGGATTATTGCGGCGGGAGGGATTATGCTGATACTGCTGATATGCGCGTCGCTGGAGGCACTGTGAGAGGAGATAAGAAAGTGACAAAGATACAGATGGAACTTATTGCGGCGAGGGCTGCACGGCTGGCAGTATGTACAACAGGCAATGACGTCGAACCAGTCACAAACTACGAGGAATACTATCAGGAGTACATGGATCAGCTGCGGAACAACGATTATCAGTGTCTGCGCATGTGGATCGGGTGGCAGATCGAGGAAGGAAGCCGGGAAGCAGTTGAGATTATGAAAATGCTGATCCGGTCAGAGCTCCGGAGGGCGGTTAGCTGAGAGGAGGTGAAGGATAATGAGAGACAGATTAAGAAAGAAGGCTGAGAAGCGGAAGCGTGAACAGATCCACAGGTTGCTTGATTTGGCGCTGGATATCAACGGACTGGGCGTGCGTAAACAGGCTATTACCGGCAACCTGCCGACAGCATTTTTCTATTATTCAGGGCATACTGCCAGTATCGATGTTCATGTTCATTCGCGTGGCTGGTGTATTGACGATGTGCAGGATAAAAAAGTAAGCGCATATACAGATAAAGCCGGCGGGCTTGAACGCGCAGTCTGCCAGTTGAAAGAGATAAAAGCAGAAACCCCAGGAGCTGCAACTCCCAGGGAATCAAAGTAACTGCTAAATATTATACACCCTTAGTATAAGGGAATTCGAGGAGGATTGCAAGATGTTTGGTTATAAATGCGATAAGTGCGGCAAGCCCGTGAATGTGGATCCGGGCGAAGAGCGTATCTGTGATGACTGCATGATTAAGGACAAGCCGACCGGAAGTTTGCAGGTTAAGATTGTTTACTGCAGTCCGAAAAAGGAGAGACAGTATGCCGGGTAAAGGATATAGAGGAATTGGGCCGGAACAGGGTAATGAAATCAAGGCTGTTGATGCATATTCTTACGCGATTTTTAGATGCTTGTATGGGCCTGAAAGAGAAGAATTCAAGGAAATGCTGGTGGAATGGTTTTATTCAGGAAACTGGGTTCCAGAGGAAGAGGAGGATTGATTTATGGAACAGGTGGCAAATATTTTTGAGAACAAAGTTGCGGTGGCGCCGCAGAACACAACAACAGCTATGGTTGTGAGTCGTCAGGCGCAGGAAGTCCAGGCGGCCATGGTGATAGCTAAGAAGTTCCCTCGCAATGAGTTTGAGAGTTTTAACCGTATCATGGTAGCCTGCCAGCGCAAGGGACTGGCGGAAAAGTCAATGTATGAATATCCCCGTGGCGGTGAGCGTGTGACCGGGCCATCTATCCGACTGGCAGAGGCCATGGCGCAGGCCTGGGGCAATATTGATTTCGGGATCATCGAGTTAGAACAGAAGAAAGGCGAAAGCCAAGTCATGGCATATGCATGGGATCTGGAGACAAACGCCAGACAGACTAAGGTCTTCTCAGTGCCGCATATCCGGTCCAAGAAAGGCGGGAATGTTGCACTTACGGATCCGCGGGACATCTATGAGCAGGTGGCTAACTACGGTGCCCGCAGGCTCAGGGCATGTATCCTTGGTATCATTCCGGGTGATGTAATTGAATCTGCGATCGCCCAGTGCGAGAAGACCCTGATTGGGGAGAATAAAGAACCGTTGGAAGATACAATCAGGGCAGTGGCGGCCACATTTGAAAAAGAGTATGGCGTAACTGTAGCAATGTTAGAGAAGTTCATTGGCTGTAAGATCGAGAGCTTCACGATGCAGAACCTGATCCGCTTAAAGAAGGTTTATGTATCATTAAAGGACGGTATGGCGAAGCGTGAAGACTACTTTGAAATGATGCCAGTGACAGATGATGCAGAGATCAATAATCCATTTCCTGAGGATAAGAATGGAAAACAGACAGGAAAGAAGGAGAAGAAAGCAGCCACAGCAGAGCCAGAACCAGAGCCGCAGGAGCCTGATCCTTCATTTATTCCTCCGGAAGGTGATCCGGATCTGCCATTCAATTAAGGGGTGAAGTCATGGGGATAGAATTGACAGCGGATAATTATTACAGTAATGAGATGAGTCAGGCGTTCTTCTCCGTATCCCAGTATAAGGATTTCATGAAGTGTGAGGCTATGGCTCTGGCAAAGATACGGGGAGATTATCAGCAGCCTGTTACGCGGGCCCTGCTGGTAGGATCCTTTGTAGATTCTTACTTTGAAGGCACTCTTCCACAATTTATGGCAGAAAATCCTGAGTTATTCACACGGAAGAACGAATTACGCAGCGAGTTCCGTAAGGCCAACGAGATCATTGGCCGGGTGAAAGCTGATCCGCTGTTTATGCAGTTTATGAGCGGAGAGAAGCAGCGGATCATGACATTTGATATGTTCGGAGTGCCGTGGAAAATGAAGATGGACAGTTACCTGCCTGGCATCTGTATTACAGATCTTAAGGTGGTAGCGAATTTCAAAACTTTACCATTGTGGCGTTACGACCTGCAGGGTGCGGTGTATCAAGCCGGCGTGGAGGCTGTAACTGGTGAGCGGCTGCCGTTTTATCTGGCCGTGGCCACGAAGGAGCGGGTGACGGATCTGGATATCTTCCAGATACCACAGTCCACACTTGATATGGCTATGGATGAGATTATCCAGAATATGGCCCGATTCGCCGATGTAAAAAGGGGGATTGTCCCACCGGAGTATTGCGGGCACTGTGACTATTGTAAGTCTGTAAAGGGAGCTGCAATCCGGAATTACAATGAGCTCCTGGAGCTGTAAGGAGAGAAGATATGAAGCTTGTAAAAATATTGAGCGACAGTGTCCAGATCAGGACGAACATGTCAGAATTTAAGAATATCCGTATTAATGATCTGCTGAGTGTATCGGACGGCTGGGTGGAGCTGGTTACAATGGTCACTGGCCTGATGGATACCGATTCCGAGGAGCGTATCGGCGAGGAGGATTTCCTCGGTGAGATTACTGGCATTAAGACGATTGACTGTACCATCATTGGAAGCCTTAAAAATGGCCGATTCGTGAAGGCGATTGACGAGTACCCGACAACCAGCGTTCAAATCACACCAATCAGCGGCGTGGAATTCCAGGCGATGCTGATAAATGACAGTCGAGGTTTTCGGATTGGAACCTATGCGGCCTATGAGTGTGATGCAGTGGTGGACGGCAACAAGTTCTTCCAGCGCCACACCTGCATCGTAGGCAATACCGGATGCGGCAAGTCTGAGACCGTAGCAAAGATCCTGGAGGAGACAGCAAAGCTGCCCGGAGCCAATCTGGTGGTATTTGATATCCACGGAGAGTACAGCCAGTTGTCCTATGCGTCAAACATTAAAATTGGGGAGAAATTCCCATTCCCAATCTGGATGTTTGGATTCCAAGATATCGTTACGAACATTTTAAAGATCCGGGAAGAATCCGCAACTACGGTTATGACAGCACTGCGGAAAGCCTATTACCGGGTGTGTCCGGAAGGAAAAGAGAATAAGCCCATGTACTTCAGCTATAGTGCATGGATAGCTGAAATGGAGCGTATGGACAATGAAACTGTACATACGGGAGAGTATTACAAGACTGGAGATAAAGCAGGAACTGCAAAGACCACGAAAGGGGAGTACAACGGGAAACTCACCAGTACCATCAATATTCTGAAGGACAGGATTTTAGATAGCCGGTATAGCTTCATGTTTACTGATGAGCTGCAGAGTTATCTGTATTATGTGATGGAGGCAGTACTGGGTACTGACAATCCCGTGAAGAACATCGATCTTTCCGGAGTACCACATGATGTAGCACTGCCAATCATCGGGGTGATCTCCCGGTTGATCTTTGATATTCAGCGTCAGCAGGACATGGACCATATCCGTCCAGTGACGATTGTCTGCGATGAGGCCCACGTCTATATTCCGGATAATTTCCAGTTGTCGGCCAGCCAGCGGCGCATGGTTGAGGTTTTTGAGGATATCGCTAAAGAGGGACGTAAGTTCGGTATAACTCTCTTTCCGGCGACTCAGCGGCCGTCAGAACTGAACAAGACCATCGTGGCCCAGTGCGCGAACTTTATCATTGGGAAGCTGAATAACGAAAATGATAAGTCGCTCATCAAAGGAATGCTTCCGGACGGGGACGATAAGATCATAGACGCTGTTACGATGTTTAATCCGGGCGAGGTATTGATTGTCGGTGATGCGGTACCCATCCCGCTTAAAATCAAAGTAGAGTTGGCGAATGAGCGGCCGATCTCAAGAACAATCGAATTCTGGGATGTTTGGAGTCAGGAAACTGATTGCAGCGTTACGGAATTGGTTGATAGATATCTTTAGAGGAAGGAGGAATGCATATGGGAAGGATCAGTTTAGACAGTTTGTGCGGAGGAGCACTTTTAGAGCGTTTTTCTCTTGCTATGGCCCAGATCGGCCGTAATATAGTGGATCCTAACACGGATCCGGAAAAGTCCAGGAGCATTACGATTAAGATTACGTTCAAACCGGATAAGAGCCGGCGCAGTCTTAAAACGTCGATTGCTACTAATATAAGTATGGCACCGCCTGTAGCTGATGAGACATTAATGCTTGTCGGACAGGATCTTAAAACAGGCCGGATTGAGGTAAGTGAGTATGGAAATGCAGGACAGGCCATGGCAGTAGTAGGTGAAGCTGTGTCGGTTCGGGCAGAGACAATCCCGCCGCAGGCCATGGCAGATGAGAGGGGATTTGACCCGGATACCGGGGAAATCATAGAGCCACAGAATTATCAGAAACCAATTGACTTAAGAAAGGCAAATTAAGAAGGAGAGAGAACATGGAAGATTTAAGAGCAGCATTACAGTATGTAGTAGGATTAAGCGTGGAAGCAGAAAAGACAGAGGTGCTGGAAATCAACGGGAAGACTTATGCAGATAAGGAACTGACCAGATATGATAAGGCGCCGAAGGCCAGAGCCATTGAGGCGTCTACCCTTACGTCGATGCTGGATTATATTAACTCTTGCAGTCAGGAGTTTGGCGGAAACATGATTATCCACATTGTCAGTCCTACAAGAGTAAAACTCATGTCAGTGCTTGATAAGGAGCGTGAGAGGGAAGTCTTGTTTGAGACCGAGGCCAATGTGTCCGGATTCCGGTTTGATCAGTGGTACGATCAGGAGAATTTCATGATTGCTTTGCAGGCTAATTTCGAAATGAATGGTGATTTGGAAGCAGTCATGAAGTTAGCGGGCAATGTAGAGAAAAAGAACGATCAGACCTTTACGGATGATGGCCGGACTCAGGTAGCCACGATGAATGTGGGTATTGCATCTAAGGCAGACGTGATTGTCCCCAATCCGGTTACACTGATTCCATACCGAACATTCCAGGAAGTGGCACAGCCTTCCAGTGAGTTTGTCTTCCGGATCGGAGACAAGGAGGTTCCAGCTTTTAAGATTGTTGAGGCCGAGGGCGGCATCTGGAAGAATGAAGCGATCTACAATATCAAGAACTATCTGATGGAGCAGATCAGCGACATGGGTGAGAATATCCGCAATAGTATTACAGTAATCGGTTAATATGTTACCTCTGTGGTTTTGATTTGTCACGACACCAACGCCATTGGTACTACCTCCGCTGCCATTCAACGGGTAGCGGAGGTATATAAAGGATATTGAAAGCGGGTGAGCAGATAGCATGCCGAGACCTCAGAAAGAGGGGATTGATTACTTTCCGCTTGATGTTGACTTTTTTTCTGATCCTAAAATCAAAATTCTAAAGGCGCGGTATGGGGTAGATGGTATTGCAATCTATATTTACCTGTTATGTGAGATCTATCGCGCGGGGTATTATATCCGATTCGATGAAGACAGGCTGTTTATTATGTCAGATGATCTAAATATGAATTCGGATAAGGTGATGCAGGTTTTAACATTCTTGCTGGACCGGTCGATGCTTGATAGTATGCTTTTCCAGTCGGACGCTGTTTTAACCTCAACCGGAATACAGAGGAGATTCCAACTTGCCGTAAAAGAACGGGCAAAGAAGAATCCAATTGAAGTAAAGGGTTTCTGGCTTTTAAGTGAAGAAGAAACGGAACCCTTTATAAAAGTGAACTCTATTTTTGATAAATCTCAGAAAAAAGAGAATAATTCCGGGAAAAACGGAAGTAATTCCCGAGAAGTATCCCTAAAGGAAAGTAAAGGAAAGAAAAGTAAAGTAAAGGATAGAAATAATACTTTCTACGTGCAGGATGAGAATTTAAACCGGGCTATCCTGAATTTTATAGATAATCGAGAAAAACTTAAAAAACCTATGACAGAAAATGCTATCGCTCTTATGTTGAAGGAACTTGATAAATTGGAGGGAAGTACAGAGGGTAAGGTGGCAGTTCTAAATCAGTCCATTATGAATGGCTGGTTAGGGGTATTCCCATTAAAAAATAAAGGAACTGGGAAAGATGGGGGAGGTATGAAGGGCAACCAGTTCCAGCAATTCCCCCAACGGGATATAGATTATGATGCCATTGTCATGCAGCAGTTACAGGAGGTTCAAGATGGAAAATGAAAAAAATACTGAGGTCATGAGTGCGGATCCGCCGCATGAGATCCGGTGGTATGAGAGGCAGTTCAGTCTTGATGATGCGAAGACGTTCATCAAAGCGAATATAACGACGGCGGCCAGATCATTTATTGCAATAGGATTCTACCTGAAATGTGTTCGTGACCGGGAATTATTCCTTGAGGACGGATACCAAAGCGTATGGGAGTTTGCTAAGGCTGAGTATGGCATCAGCATGAGCACGGCCAGCAGGTACATGACCATGAATGACCGTTTCTCTCAGGACGGAAATAGCCCCAATGTGAAAGAAGAATACAAAGCATTTGGAAAGAGCCAGTTACAGGAAATGCTTGCCCTGACAGATGAGCAATTGGAGCAGGTTAAGCCGACAGATCGTGTGGAGGATATCCGCGGCATGCGTAAGCCGAAGGAGATCCCATACATAGAGTTGCCGGGCCAACATGAGATTGAAGTGGACTTTCCTGATATCTTTCCAGAAGAGGAGTTTGAGATTCCGCCATCGCCTTCGATACGGAAGCAGGAATTTTCTATGGACATTGAAGAACTCGTAGAATTGGTAGAGGACGTTCCGGAAGGCGCTGCAGAAACGCAGCAGATCGAAGAATCTATTGCGATATCGCAACAAGATACATTACCAGATATGGATTACGACCTTCGCCGGGAATACTGCGAGGTGGCAGCTGTGAAGCTAATTGAAGCTAAATTTGATTGGATGAAAGCAGATTACATGAACAGAGTATTGAAAGTCGATGAGTCCGAAAAACAGCTGAAAGAATCGCTTGTAGGAAAGGGCGCATGGTATTTCAAGGATCCTCGTGGCAACGGTATAGCGCATGTTAATCTGTTTCAGGACTGCATTCAGTTTTATGACGAAAAATACTGGGTTGGTGACTGCGATTGGTTCTATCTATGTGCTGCAGTGCAGAGCATGTGGAATGTGGTTGCACTTAAGAAGGCGCAAGACGAACAAAATAATAATCCAGATCAGCTAACGCAGGCATTGAATACGAACCTTACACCTTGCATACACCGAGAAGGATACAGCTGTACAGTGCCAGAGACTCAGAAACTCATACCTGGAGATGGTAGCAATTGCGGCCGGTCATGTTGCTGGGAATGTACGAAGCGCGGAGAGTGCAAGTGGGAGTGTAACAGTTCGCAGCTGAGACCGGAGGAGCCGGAGCAGAAAACGGAAGCACCCAAACCGATTAAGCCAGAAATCCAGCACGTCTATGAGGATCCGGCGCCAGATGAAAGTTGGAAATTTGGTAGCTTGCCGCAGGCCAAAGAAAAATATATCAAGAACCTTGCCCGCGTACTGGTGGAAAAGAACGGGAAACGCCTGCGGTACAGCATATTACAAGGTAGCCTAAACGATGAGACAATCAAGTGGAGACTGGAGGATCTGGCGGATGAAACAGATCGGGCGATTGAAATAGGCGATGATGTAATCGCGTATCCTTGCGCAGAGATCATAGAGTTTTCGCGCGGCAACGAGGACCTGGGGATATGTAGCTATATTCGATTCGGGACACAGGTACGGAAAGCGTTTGAAGAGTGGAGAGAAATGCAGGATTCAGAAGCAGCACCTGTTAAGCCAGCAGATCCGGATCCAGTGATCGATGCAGATTATGAAGAGGTCCAGGAGGATAGCGACCGGCCATATACATTGGCAGACGTGGGGCAGGAGATCGTTTGTCTGGAAGCCAAATACCTGGGGGCGCCGGAAGATGTTAAAGAGTCAACCCATTACCGTAAAAATATGATGAGGTTGGACGCATTGCATTTGCTGTACGACAGCATGAAAGGATAATACAGATGGTAGAAGTAATTAAGTACGGCCAGAAGCGCCGGATCTTATGTCAGGCATGTGGGGCGTTGCTAGAGTTCAAGGAAGATGATCTGAAAACTGTTCAGACCGGTATGAATGAGTATGAGCAGCAGATTGAGTGTCCGGCCTGCGGTGAAACTGTAGTGGTAAGTTAATAATTTAGCTGAAAAAGTCCTCCCTAAAAAATAAGGGAGGACAGATAGAAAACTAAATTATACAGGTAGAATAAAAGTTAACACCATAGTCTGTAATATCAATACGTTTTTTATCAAAAGTTATATCCGTTGCATCTGGCCTTAAATGTTTGTATTTATCGAAAGTGTATTCGGATTTTACGGTCGCCAATAATTGGTCATAAATGGAATCTTCTGCATACCAAATGTCAATTGGTATTTTTACTAAGCCTAATCTACATAAATTATCAAGAGAAAGAGCAAAATTTTTAACATAACCGACACTAAACAGATTGGAATTTGCGGCTATAGTTACGGAAGCAGAGTTAGGAAGTGCTAATTTAACATCAATCAGTGGTCGCGTTTCTAGTAGATAAATATGTTTGAAATACGCCGCATCTTCAGGAGATAATTGCTTAATTGTCTCTAAATATGCAGGGTGAACATTATCCTTGGTATCGACATTCATAGATTTCGCAAGAAGATTAGCATATAGATTTCTTAATTCTTCGCTATTCATTGTATAAGAGATGGCCTGAATGGCGGGGATAGCAACATAAGGTTCTGGAGTAATTATTTTGTCTGGGCTGACCTGCTCCAATTTTTGTGCTAATAATTTTTCAGTTTCTTTAAAATTGTATTCGCGTTCGATATTCCATTTTCGTAAAGGCAAAAGCGCAGCATTAATGGTTTGTGGTATGATGGCGAGAAAATTTCCGGATTCTTGAGTGGCTTGTTTTAACAAATCATCGTAAACTTCAGGAACGGTTTCAATTACTTTTCCGGTTGCTTTAACAAGAGCATCAAATTCAGTTGGCATAATAACACGACCTTTCTTTAGTAATAATTTTATTGTATCAAAATGTGAGAAAAAGACAAGTGATAGGAGATACATTGTATGGCAATTTTGATTTGTATTAAAGGTAAGTATAAAGTAAGAATTTTTCGGATAGGAAATACTGTAAATCATTTAACTATGGTTGTGGCAGCATGTAAAGCTGTTGCTGAGAGAGTAGCAATTGAACAAAAAATTTCTCTACATAATGCTATGAAATTTACTTTGGAGTGTATTGCTGATGCAAATGATTCGCTAAACTGATATTTTCCTAACGAAGGGAGGAGATTCGATGATCAAACAAATGGACGAGATGGTATCCGGCCTGGCAGCTGTATGGCGTAGGACCAGGCGGATCATGAGGTACTGGGGCCGGACTACGATGATGGTGATTGTAGCGATTACGATGCCTGCTTGGGTGATTCCGTATTCGATATGGAGGAGACGCCATGGATAGAAAAGAAGAACATGCAATGGCCCTTCAGTCGGCACAGGCCAGAGCGGCAAAGCAGGAATACATACTGAAAGGCCCCAGGCCAGAGACGCATAGTGCGACGATGCCGGCCTACTGTTATACTGCGATGTGTCCGGATCCGGAGCTGCGGGAGCCGATCTGGAGGAGGCACAGACGTCAACCG
>OBUZ01001071.1_pt1 | contig 10044 bp, 16 predicted proteins | sample 1494961 | NCBI WGS metagenome assembly OBUZ01 (sample SAMEA2579939, study PRJEB22360) | human gut metagenome | biome: human gut; feature: human-associated habitat; material: faeces | place: Denmark | collected 2008/2010
TTATTCAGCCAGGCCGTTCTCAAACAGAGAAACCTGGCCCTCAATCTGGTCTTTATTCTGGTCAGCTGCCTCAGTCTTGGCTGAAGAATGTTTTCCTTCCCTCTCAGATGCATTGCTGTTTGCTCCACCTGCTTTATTTTTCTTGGAAGCGTTGCGTTTCTTAGTGGTTTTGTTTTTATTTCCCTTCGGCGTATTGATCTGCACCGACAATCGTTTGTGGAAGGCCTCTTCTGCTTCCGTTCTTCTCTCGGCCTCCTTTTCGCGGTCATCCGTTAAATAATAATCCCGTACCCATTTAAAAACTGTGTCTTTCAAAACAGCCATGTTTGCATATCGGCCACTTTTTTTCACCTCATCGCTTACCATTTCATACGCCCGACTCATGATTGACTCAACACACCGCTGCAGTGTCTTGTGTTTCTGGAGCACCAGGTCAGCAAAATCGCTTTTATCACAGCACTTTATGAGATAGTTGCCGATAACATCCGTAAATTGAGGATCATTCAGATTAAACATTTCATCCAACAGCTTACTCCGGGCTGACATATAATCTTTCTGCGTCTCTCCTCCGTCTATCAGGAAATACCGCTTTCCAGAGAGGAACTCTTTCAAATCCACTTCAGGAACCTTATATTTCCCGGCAAGATTTTTAAGTTCATCCTTTAGTCCCATTTGACGCAACTTACTGGCTGTCTCGTTAAAATCTTGAATATTCTTAACCTTTTTATATAATTTTTCTATCATTGTCATACTCCTTTAAATTCAGCCGGAGAATTCACCATTCCCCGGCTATACTGACTTTATGCAGCATTATCTATGCTATCCAACTCTTCATCTCCGGAACTTTCTGCCTGCTCCATCTTTCCTTCTCCTTTCCGCTCGTCCTCTTCCTGTTCCATCAACGCCAATAACGCCAAAATCATTCCCTTACACCAGCTATTGTTCCATTTATCAATGAACATCTGGATTTCTTCTACCACTTGTTCCCATTCCTCTTCAGTAAGTTCTCTGCCGCAATACTTCTTATAGAATCCATAGCTTTCCTGCATTGCGCTATTATAATCAACCAAAAGTGCCTGGTCCAATCCTCCAATCAGTGCCAGAAATAGTGGTTCCCCCTGGTAGACATCATCCAGCGATTCTAAAGGCAGTGGTTGAGTACCATTAAGAAACACAAACATATCATTGAACAGATTTTTTACTAACATAAGATGGTCCATTCTTTTCCTCCTTATGAAGCCTTCAAATCACCGATTCTTAACTGACCAACAATCTGCGGGCTATTTTTTTTCGATTTCCTATTTGATGGCCGGCACTTTCTTTTCAAAATACGCCTTTTACAGTTAGCCATGTCATCATACAGGCTTTCCTGGAAGCTCACTCTCTTCATCTGCAAGTAGGCATCTTCGCAAATCGCTTCTTCCAAACTTTGTACATGACACAAGAGACGGTAAGCCTCACTGTTTTCTTTGTCCTCATTATCCAAATGTTGGATATGGTCTGCTAACCATAAATAGTCCTTATTATTTCGGTATTCTTTAAGCGCACGAATTGCGGATTCTTTAATTTGCTGGCAATTCGCCATGTAATCCACATCCATAACCGGAGGAAGCGGAGCATAATAACATTCTGGGTAATCTGCCTCAACGAAGGTATTCTCAATCTGCCTCATCATTGCTTCTATTCCACTGCGAAGTCGATTTAAATATTCTCCGTCAGGCACATCCGCCTCCGGGCATCCCCTTATTTTCCACATATTCTACCGGTCATACAGAGTTTGAAGCCTTTCCCCAAATTCGTCCGCCAACCTTTCGTAGTCTGCCTCCTCCATCTTCCCTCCTTTCCAGTTTGGGCATACCAATGCTTCCAGTTTCTCATCGCTGATAATAAAGCCGCATATAAACCCACTTCTTTGCACGGTGCAGCCATAACGGTAGCGTCCACTCAGCCTTCCTTCTGTTTCCTCTTTTTTATTCAGATCAATATTGTGGCAGTTCCTACACGATTGTTTTTTCTTTTGTCCTCCTTCTTTCGTTATACGTACATTACGGCCGTATTGGGTGCTTACGTGCAATACGTTTTACTCCACTCATTGATGTCTTTTATGAACCCAGTGAAGTGACTAAGCCGCCATATCGATAAAATCCTTTAGCTCCATCTGACCTGCAACCTGTTTATCTGTTTTTTCATTTCCATACATCCACCAGCGGAACACACTCTCACCCTCCTTCCAGTTTCCCTTAGATTTTCCACTGGCGGTACGAGCCTTTACCATACGGTCAAAGGCTCTTATGTAAGCATCACGGTACTTGGGATATCGCTCAAATTCCCGTTCCCGGCTTCTTATGCTTGCCAGAGGGCAACCGATGCACCCAATCCTACAAAAGCCTTGGTCATACAGACAGCAATAAGGCACCTGATACTTACGGATAAAGCACCAGATGTCCTCCTCTGTCGCCCCCTCCTTCTTTCAGCACTTCACAACAGTAGCGTGCTGTACGCAGCGGCGGCATCTGTTTCTTGACAATCAAATCCCACATGGTCAGCTCTGGATACTCAACCTTGACATCTGGAAATACCTCCCGTATAAACCACACCAGCTCCGGAGGATCTACTGTTGTCAAATGATAATGTGCCTGAAACTTCACATGGGCCATCTTTGCAAGCACATAAAGCACAACACTGTCTTTTCCGCCGCTGAAGGCAAGGTAATACCCCTCCTCATGATACCGGACCGCAGCATCTTCAAACATCTGAAACAACTGGATTGCCCGTTTAGGAATACTCTACTTCATATAACGGAGCTGTCAGCCGTCCTGTCAGGAACTGTGTTGGGTGGAGCTTTTTGATGAATTCCCGGTATTCTTCTGTTGCCGGAAGATTCCCTCCAACCCCAATCTCTGCAAACGAGGCGATATCTGCAAATTTATGTATATGCATAAACCTCTCCTATCCTAATGAAAGTCACCTTAAATGCATATAACCTTATCCTCAGCGGAACAATATCTGTATGCATGATTGGATAACCGTTCATCTGCCGGAACTTCCTCTGCATTAATGGACTGTATCAAATCCGCCAGTTCCTGAGAAACTACAGCATCCTCAGCACCCAGGGTCGGAAACAGAATCACTTCATCTACACTATAAGGAATGATTAAGAAATCCTTTCCCACATGTAATTCACAGTATCTCATGAGCCCGGGATAGAGTAAGACTTCTGCACCACAAAAGTGAATCCGGTTTGTTAACACATACATCATGTCCGTTATTTTCATAAGCACTGGTGGATACTTATTTACCATATTGACCAATGCCCTCTGATACAATTCCTCTTTGTCCACAGACCAATAGTTCAAATGCTTATTTGTTATCATTAAGGTTGCTGCTATTTCTTCTGTTTCTTCACATAATAATAAAAATATAATGGATAAATCCAGATATGGAATGTTTGGGATGTTCTCCAGCATAGAAGCGTTGTCGTGGGTATTTACCAGTTTACACATGATTTTGTCTTTGATTTTCTCAAAACTCATATCATTTACAATCTCCTGCATACCAGCCGGTATATCTGGCGCCGATGCATAGCATTCCAAAATCTCATCAATAATCGCTTTAAGCCCTGTTCCTTTTTTGTAACACTCAAAAAAATCTTTCAAGTGAAAAGAGGGGCGAAACTGCTGCCCCTCTTTTTCAATGCACAACTGTGTCTGGACTATGCCATTGTTGATAACCGGTTTCAGAACATGCACATGGAAACCGGCCCCTAATCTTTTGGCTACTTCAGAGCTGACAGCTTCGGGAAATTTTTCTAACTTCTTTTCTCTCCTTTTTTTTAGCAAAAAAATAAGACACCAGAAACTTCTTCAAATTTCTGATGTCTTACTTACAAACAGAGATTGCTTCTCTGCCTGGCTTTCTTATGTTAGGCTCATGCCTGAAAAACTTAGCTTCCGGTTGCCCGGAACAAACATTCCAATGCGCTTAGTAAAAAGCGGCACAAATCAATGTCATGTTTATTTTATCACTAGATATAGTGTTTATCAATATTTCAAATCTATATATAGTTATTCAATTCAATGTGATTGCTAAATCGTAGCATCATGCAATCTGTTTATATCCTCTCCTATAGTTTTTCTCTATCCAGCTAAGCAGCTTTTTCTCTCCCAATTCCTCCATACAGAAATCATAAAGCTTGGGATTATATGCTTTCAGCCTTACGAATTTTTCAAAGCTTGTCAGATGACAGCCCACCGGACAGAACAGACAGCCGGTTCTTTGTTCTCCTGTGCACTTAAACGGCCCACATAATGGAAAGACCCCAATCTGACCGGGAACTTGCCCCACTTCGACCACCTCACCATAAGGCTCTGCAATTTCTAACTGTTTTTCCACTGTATACCGGAGCATACCCTGTGCTCTCCAAAATCCCATTGGCTTACTAAGTGGCCTTTCGCTTTCAAAGCTATTACAGCCAGTACGAAGATATGCTTCCTTGCGCCTGGCAGATTCCTCTGCCATAAGTGCTAAAATGGGATGCCGTCCAGTCTGCTTCTCATACAGGGCAATCGGCTCCTCCTTCTGCTTAACACATGTGCGCAGTAGGCGAAAAGATACCAGTATTCTTCTTTGAAGATGAGCTTGTAGGGTTCCACGGTTCTTTTGGGGTATCCTTTGTTGCTGTAATACTCCAGTTCCAACAGGCATCGGGAGGCAATTGCAGAACGGATGATTTTGATTTTTTCAATGGTCGTATTCTTATGGTTCCATATTTCTTCATAGTAATTCCTCTCCTACAATTCTTGTTTCAAAAAAATCCTATAACTGATCTGATACATTCCATAACCCCAAACCAACGCGATAAGCGGGGAACAGCATAAAAGGATAAACACCATCTGATCCGTCAGCTCCACGCCCAGTATTGCAAGCAGTTTATATGCCCCAAAACAAATTGCTGCTGGAATTAGGAACGATACCAGAAGCAAAACGCGCCCTTTTTCGGCTCCAAATTTAAACACCAGCGGAATTGACATACTTCCAAAAATGAGGGAAATTACCGTTGCCGCTAAGGTTAAAAACAGCAGTTCCACAATAGCGGCAGGGCTAAATGTAATTTTGCCTGCTATGCCTCCGCCGGCCAAGCCTACAGCGAAGCCGAATACACTTCCAATCGCACAAAAGATTGCTAGGACAATAAACTTTCCAATCACTAAATCTCTTTTTGAAATGGGCATTATCATAGCATATCGCGCCCATTTGGAGTTATCGTCAAAAGAAAAAGTGGTTACGATCATCATACTGCATAAGATGCCGCAGATGAAAATATATGCTCCCACACCAGAGGTAGGAATAAAAGCCACAGCAAACACCGCAAGTATAAACAGCATAGATTTTGTATTGTGTCCGATATTATATAAATCTTTCAATATAAGGCTTTTCATTTCGCCCGCTCTCCTTTCACATACAGCAGCAGAATATCGTCAATCGTAGCATCATCAACGACAGCAGCTTTATATTTTTTTCTGGCATTTTCTTTATCAGCCACCAGCACATTCCACTGGTAATCGTCTTTGCGGTAAGCGAGGATCTCCGATTTATCAATCTGATCAAAAACGGCTGCACCGCAGCGGATAATTCCATATTTGTAGCGCAGTTCATCCTTTGTCTTGCAAAACAGGACTTTTCCCTGATGAATAAAAGTAATATAGTCGGCAACCTTTTCTAAATCCGTGGTGATATGGGAGGACATCAGGATGGAATGGTTTTCATCCTGCACGAAATCCAAAAAAACATCAAGGATATCGTCCCGCATAACCGGGTCCAGACCACTGGTTGCCTCATCCAAAATCAACAGCTTTGGTTTATGAGAAAGCGCCACAGCGATACACAATTTCATTTTCATGCCTTTGGAAAGTGTTTTGATCTCTTTATCCAACGGAAGCCCGAAACGCTTCAGATAATCCCGGTACAGGTACTCATCCCATTGTTTGTAGGCTTTTTCAGAAATCTTACCCACTTTCGCAGGCGTCAGTGTTTCATAAAAATTGACGCCATCGAATACAACGCCGATATCCTCCTTCAACTGTTTGGATGAGGATAATTCCTGTCCCCAAAAAGTAACCATACCGTCATCTTTCTTAATCAGATCAAGAATTGCATTGATCGTTGTACTCTTTCCGGCTCCGTTCTCGCCAATCAGTCCCATAATCATTCCTTTCGGAAGATCAAACGAAACATGGTCCAACTGAAATCCGGCATACTTTTTCGTTATATTTTCCACCCGCAAGATCGTATCCATAGTCACTCCTCCTCTTGATAAAACATAGTCAAAAGCTCAACTAATTTTCCCAACGAAATTCCACTGGTCCTTCCAATATCAGCAGCTTCCTGTAAATGCTCTTCTGCTAACCGCTGCTGTTCCTCCTGATAAAAGTCCTTATTCTGTGCCGCTACAAAACTTCCGCGCCCGACTGTTGTCTCGATAAATCCGTCCCTTTGCAGATCCTCATATGCCTTTTGAACAGTAATGACACTTACATGGATTGACTTTGCCAATGCCCGCATAGAGGGGATCGGATCGCCCGTCTGCAGTTCGCCGCTCATAATCATAGCTTTTATCTGTGAGGTAATCTGCTCATAAATGGGTTTACTCGTATTACTGCTTATTATAATTTCCACGGGATCCCTCCAACTGCCATATAATGTACTTATCGAACAAGTACATTATAGCAACTCCAGTCAAATTTGTCAATAGGACGGCATCAGCTGGCAAAATGCTCAAAAAAAAGTGAGAGCAGCCACATTGTATGCTGTTCTCAATGCCATGATAATGTCATAGCCATTTGGCGTAGCTGCTTTCATTGGGATACCGTAGCAGTCCCTATGCGTGTGGCTATCATTTAGTAAGACACTATTTGAGAAAGACAGGAAAGAGCATCGTTGAAGCACCCCTGCTGCCAGCAAGCGAGATTTTGAAAACAGCGGAGGATTTTTGGAATGAATAAACAAACAATAAAAATGGGATCTGTTCTCTGGAAAAGGAGCATAAACAGAACAAGACCACAAGGGAAGCTAAATCCTTGTGGTCTTTGTTATGGTACTTCAAATTTATAACCGACACCGACAATATTTTTAATGTATTCCAGACCATCCGGTGTTCTCTTCAATTTCTTCCGCAGATTGCTCATATGATTGCTTACCGCTTTGCGTGAGTAAAAGGCAGCATCCTCGTTCCAGACCAGCTCCATGATCAGCTCGTAAGTGAAAACCCGCTGGGGATGCGTGATCAGCAGGGCAAGAATATCAAATTCTTTTGCCGTCAAATAGTTTTCGGAAATTGCATATATCTGACTGATAATAACACTCTATTTTATAACAGTAAGTCAACATCTCAGTTTTCCCGACAATGTCGTCAACATATAAGTGGCCCACTGATACATATCCATAGTCTCGTATTTCCGGTACTCACACTCCAATGATACCAGAACAAACAGATAAATATCATACCACAGGCTCCTTCTCTCCTGTGACTTCGTAAACTCTTTTATACCATAACCGTTCCGGAAAAAAGGGTTGTCTGAATGAGTCCTAAACCCCACCTCCAACAGGGGATCTCCCCAGATGGAGCGTTCCCAGTCAATTAGGCCGGTAATCATCCCGTCCGAGACAAAAATGTTCCCATCCCAGAGATCCCAATGCACCAGCCGCGGCTCTGTCACCTCTGCAAAAAAATCTTTATCCCGTTCCAAGTATCGGAGCAACTCCTCCACAGGTATCTTCAAATCAACATTTCCATTCCTGGCATCGTTAATTCCGGCTGTCCAGGATAACCGAAACAAGGACAGGCAATACGGTTAATCTCCTTATCAATTCTTCCGGTTTCTTCGTATATACTGTTGATTTGTTCCTGAGTGAAGGCATCCTTCCTTTCATGCAGGCTGTTTCCATCCAGCTTTTCCATGAAGAAGTACGAAGATTCACATATCGTATGGCTATCATCATATCCAAGCACTTTAGGAACGGGAATTCCTCCATGCTCCAGCGCCATCTCCATCGCCTGGACCTCCGCACACATGATATTTCTCTCATATGTCATAACCCGAATGCCGTTTGCCGGCGCAACCTTCAAAATGACTGCCTCCCCACTGCTTAATGTCACTTCATAGGCCACATTAAAATACCCTTCTGTCAGTTCCTTATATGACTGAAACTCAAGTGGATGGAAAAAACGCCCCACCATTTTTCTGAGCATTTCTTCATTCTGTCTGTTCTTTGTTAAGCTTTCCATCGTGTCTCTCCCTCTGATATTTTTTGTAACTGAAGCCAGCCATGACTGCCACTGCCCAGCAGCATGATACGTCCATATTCCACAGCGTATGGATATAATGGAGCCTGAACCCACTCCCAAAGTGGAACTTATGCCGCCCACAAAGACCAGCACCGGGGAAAACACACCAATTGCTCCGCTGGCTGTGCTGCCTACTCCTTTTGAGACAAACAAAGTGTCTGTAATGATATAGATGTTATAAAGCATAACGGAAAATGTAGCCTGTACACACAACTCTGCCATCAATTTCCCGATAGAGCTTGTTTCCAGTTTGCTTATGCCCTTTGACGGCAATACACCACCCCCTTTCTATCGGCGGCAATAAAAAAACGGCCTCTCTCCGCACAATTTGTTATGGTACTTCAAATTTATAACCGACACTGACAACATTTTTGATATATTCTAGACCATCTGGTGTTCTCTTCAATTTCTTCCGCAGATTGCTCATATGATTGCTTACCGCTTTGCGTGAGTAAAAGGTAACATCCTCGTTCCAGACCAGCTCCATGATCAGCTCGTAAGTGAACACCCGCTGGGGATGCGTGATCAGTAGGGCAAGAATATCAAATTCTTTCGCCGTTAGATCCACCACTTACCCCTCCACCCGTACCAACCGCTGCTCCAGGCAAAAGTATAAGTCCCCCATATGAATCTCTGTGAAGATATCTTCAGTCTCTGTCAACAACTCATAAGCTCCGGAGCGGATACACAGAATATCAGCTGAACCGCCATTCTGCTTTTCTTTGCCAAGAAGATAGTTTACTAACTCCTGCCGCTGTCTTGCATCCAACAGAATCAGCAACTTTTCTCCGATTTTATCTCCCGGCTCGGATATTTCCAATACAGCTAATTTACCTATGGTATCACCTCCGTTTCTTTTATAACCCTCCATCCTTCAGCAATCTATGATAAACCATAAATATGACAACAGGCTGTCATATTTCATATCTTTTTTGCGCAATGAAGCCTTGCCTAGGCTTTATGCCCCTACCCTTTTCGCACTGGTCTTATATACTTGGAATACTGTTCCGGATCATAAAAAAAGTACATGACTCTTCCCGGTGAAGTATCAAGACTACACCCGGCTTCTTCATAATCAAACTCGGCCATCGCTTTTTCTATCTTTTCCTCTACACTGCAGTTTTCCTGCCCGTAGTTAAATGGGCCATGCTCAAAAACAATATACTCAGATTCTGGAACATCCACCATAGACATTTGACACGGCACTTCTCCCGCATAATCCGAAGGAAGCCGTACTCCCCAACATTCCGCACGGTGGATCCCCCAATCGCAAAGCCTGCCGTTTGGATCATTTATATACGCCATAATCTGTCCGCTGGCACAGTTGACTTCGCTTCCGCCTGCATCGTCTAATTTCCCCTTGATACTGTCCAGCAGCCCGCAGATCGTTTCATAGTCCTGCCCCGGAATCAGATTCTGTTTACGCCAGAAATCCCAATATCCATTACTCTCATAATTTTTAATGCAGAAAAAATTACAAACAATATTTATAGTATCTAAAAACCATTTCTCGTCTGGTTTTTGTTCTGGCATATTTCTCGATTACAAATAGGACATAGAATCCATTGATAATTTTCTATAGTATTGTTACCTCCTTATGTATCAAAACTGTTGAATTGGAATTTGTCATAATAAATTAAGGATATTATAGGTTTAAGTAGTAGCAAGACTTTAATAAAGCAGAAAAGCCTCAATTGAAT
>OBUZ01001072.1_pt1 | contig 10037 bp, 5 predicted proteins | sample 1494961 | NCBI WGS metagenome assembly OBUZ01 (sample SAMEA2579939, study PRJEB22360) | human gut metagenome | biome: human gut; feature: human-associated habitat; material: faeces | place: Denmark | collected 2008/2010
ACGAATCGGATCGTATCCTACCCTGTAGATAGAATCCGGAAGCACACCCTTGGCCGGTGCAAAATAAACGAGATTGTGCAGCTCTTCCGGTGTAATCGGATATTCCTTCATAACGGCTGCCGTGATCTCCTCTACCACTCCTTCCACAACTTCCGCGATCTCAGGATCAGCCTCAGATTCCGGAATCGTACTGTACCCCTTTAAATATCCCATATAGGCCAGCGTTGCATGGGGACCGTTGACTGCGGTGACTTTAATGTCTTTGAGCATCTCAATCTTGTCCGTAAGTTCCATCCATTCCACATCACTGAAATCGTTATTGACCGGCTGCTGGATCAAAAGCGAATTAACTGCAACGGTATCAATGTGAACATCGTAATTGCTCTTCGCATCTGTACTTCTGCGGATAATAGAGTCGCGGATCACTACATTCTGATCAAACCACTCCTTTGCTTCTTCGGACAAGTCTTTTCTGAATGCCTCCGTAATTCCCGGGATCAGATAGTTTTTATTTGTAATACAGATCATAGTCAGTCTGCGGTCCGGATGAACCCTGTAAAATTCTTCAAAGCACTTCGCCAGATAACCTGCCGCCTCTTCAAAATCTTCCGGGTAAAGGGGAAGTACGATCACATCCGTCTCCAAGAAAGCTTCCATGCATGAGTATTCTTCATCACAAGTATATGCTTTAAAATTTTTGACAGTACGGTTTTGTATTTCATCCACCCGGTGTACCTTCACATAATAGCATCCGTGTTTTTGTAATTCTTCTGAAACTCTCGGGTCCTTATCCAGGAATGTAATATTCCATCCCGCATTGTCAAAAGTTTCGCCTACAAACCCTTTTCCTAACCGTCCTGCTCCTACAATCAATACATTCTTCATTTTTCCTCCTAATCAGTGTTATGTCTGAAAGACAGCTCTATATTTACTGATCAGAATCTGTAATCAAATATGTAATATCACCTGTCTTGCATATGACATAATTTGACACAGATCCGATCTTTTCCTTCGTCACAAGCGCTGCAGTCTGATAAGAGACAGAAAGCATCTTCTGTTTCAGCTGGCATTCTTCTATGGATGAATGGCTGATGCCCACTTCACTGCTCATACAGTAAATTCCCATAAAATACAAATCCGGATGAAGCAGTTCCAGCTGTTTGATGACTTCATATCCATAAGTGGCCATGGAAGACTTATACAGATTCCCGCCCAGTGTGATCACATCGATGTTTGGATAATCCCTTAAAAGAAGGATGATCGGGATACTGTTTGTAATAACCGTACAGCGCATGTGTTTATCCAGGTGCCTGATCACCTGATAATTGGTTGTTCCGTCATCGATCAAAATCACTGATCCGGGTTTAATCAATTCTGCGCCCTTTTTGGCCAGACGAATCTTTTCTTCCAGATTCAGATCAATCCTTGCATCAAAATCTTCCTTCAAAGGTCCGTTTTTTACCGCTCCGCTGTGCACCTTCTTCAGAAGGCCTCTCTGGTCTAATTCTTTAATATCTCTGCGGATCGTATCCTCAGAAACTTCAAGCCTCACACTTAATTCGCTGGCAATAATTTTATTTTCGAGGGACAGTATCTCCAGGATCTTATCCTGCCTCTCTGCTTTTAACATCTTCATCGCTTTACCTTCTCCTACACATACATTCTGTTGATTAAATTAATATTATTATAACGAATCCGCCGAAAAAGGGAAAGCAAAAGCGGCCATTAAATATTCTTCAATATTTCCATTATCTCTTGTTTGTTTTCAGCGCGCCTCATCTTTTCAATATTTTCTTCCTCAGCACAGATCAATGCTATGTTGCTGAGCATATTCAGATGAGTGCCGTCTTTTCCGGCGATGCCTATGACTACATATGCAATATTTCCATCACCAAAATCAACGCCTTCCGGAACCTGTACTACAGACAGGCCCGATGTATATATTTCCGAATCCGACGATTCTATCCCATGAGGGATCGCCAAATGGTTTCCGATATAGACAGAGAATCTCCTCTGCCTCTCCAGCATATGTTCAATATACTTCGGAGTCGTATACGCGTTTTCCATTAAAATTTTTCCGGCATACCGGATTGCCTCTTCTTTATCTTTTACCTTTACATTTAACGCAATATTTTCTTCTGATAAAATAGGTTTTACTTTTTCTTTGCCGTTTCTGTCTTCGATCACTTCCAGAGCCCGGTCGTAATCAGCTTCTTTCAGGAAGTTGTTGATCGCCAGAAATTCCTTGCCTGTATTATCTACACTGAGTTTGGCCCTCTCAATCAGCCCTTCCAGCGTGATAATCATGTCTGCATCAGGATCGATCCGGCTGGCTGATGAATTCTTTACTTTAATATCTTTGTATCCTTCTTTCTGGAGACGGTTCTTTAAAACCGATGCTCCCATGGCACTGGACCCCATTCCCGAATCACAGGCCACAATGATGTAACGAATGGCACCTCCTAAAGAAGGCTTATGTTTCTTAAAGGCCGCTTCCGGCTTTTCTGCCTTTGTTCCCATATCGACACCGGCCACGGCAAGATCTGCCTCTTCCTCCGGAGAGCCTATGGTCTTCAGAATAAATGAACCGATCAGCAGCGCCACCGCGAATCCCGCTCCGATTGCCAGAACATTTGCCACCGCAGCATCCTTTGGTGTCATAAGGGCTATATTTATCAAACTGCCCGGAGACGGCATGCCGACCAGACCGCCGCCCAACACGACCAGGAGCAGAAGAGAGGTTGCAAGCCCTCCCATCGTGGCAAAAATCATGATCGGATTTGCCAGGACAAAAGGAAAATACACTTCCCCGATACCGGCGATTCCCGCAATAAACATCGCCATGGGAGCTGTCTCTTTTGCTTTTCCCTTTCCAAAAACAGCAATGGAGCATAAGGTGCCCAGCAGCGGACCACAGTTAGAATCGAGCAGGAACATCAGGGATTTACCGGCCTCCTGAGCCTGAGCGAATGCAATCGGTGAGATGATTCCATGATTTACTGAATTGTTCAAAAACAACACCTGGGCAGGACACATGAATACAGCCAAAAGCGGAATCAGTTTCTTCGCGATCAGGAAGTTTATTCCTGCCGTCAAAAATACGATAATTGCATTTACCACCGGCCCGATGATCAAATAACCGAGGATAGCCAAAGCAAATCCAATGATTCCAAGGCTGAAATTATTGATGAGCATTTCAAATCCGGGCTTGATTTTTCCCTCCACTGCACGGTCAAACTTCTTTAGAATCCATGAGGAAAACGGACCCATGATCATGGCTCCGCTGAACATAGTGATATCAGAACCCACAATCACTCCCATGGTAGTAAATGCACCGATAACACCTCCCCGCTGTCCATGGATATTATAGCCTGCCGTATAGCCGATCAGAAGCGGCAGCAGATAATTTAATATCGGACCTACCATCTCATTTAATTTTTCGTTGGGAATCCACCCTGTTGGTATGAACAATGCTGCCAGCAGTCCCCAGCCCACAAATGCACCCAGATTCGGCATGACCATCCCGCTCATATGCCCGCCAAATTTACGAATTCTGTCCAGTGCCCCTGCTTTTGTTTCCATATCTTACACCTCCGGTTCTCATTCTTATACTTTTTACTATTTAAATGCTTTTTAACGTGTAGACTTAGCTCCGCTGATATTTACAGTAGTTCCTGATATGTAACTTGCGCGGTCGGACATCAGGTAGCAGATCAAATCGGCAACTTCATCTAATTTCCCCGGCCTTCCCATAGGAATAACTTTTTCATAATCAGATGAAATATTGTTCTTATCCTGTCCTCTTGTATAAGCAAGTGCTTCAAATGCTGCGTCGTTATTCATAGGAGTTCTCTCGTTAATCGACGGCGCCACACCGACAACACGGATATTATAAGGGCCCAGCTCTTTCGCCCATGACATTGTGTAAGAAAGGACTGCTCCTTTGGTGCCTGAATAGCAGCTCTGGCCTTTAGATCCCTGCATCCCTGCCTCAGATGACATATTTACGATCACTCCGGATTTCTGTTTTATCATGTAACGTGCAACAGCCTGTGAGCACAGGAACACTCCTTTTTGATTTACATTGACCATAAAATCGAAGTCTTCTTCTGAAAGTTCATATTCCGGCCGTTTTCCGTAAAAATCAACCAGCAGTCTCGGACGGCTGACTCCTGCATTGTTAAGAAGGCCATCAATTTTTCCATATTTTTTTATAACCTGCTCAACCATCGCATCCACACTTTTCTTGTCGGCAACGTTGCACTCAACAAAAAAGATATTCTCATCCTTTTCAAATCTCTCATTGTTTCTCAAATCCGCTACTACTACTGCCGCACCGTTTTGTCTCAATGTCTCAACTACATGTTCACCGATCCCCTGGCTTCCGCCTGTTACGATCATAACTTTCCCGCTTAAATCCATCCATTTTTCCATATTTGCTTTCCTTTCTTTCTGCATTTTTTTGCGTCTTCATTTGCATTTTATGCGTCTATTTGCTTGTTTTATTTGCTATATCTTTATAATACCAGCATATTTTTGCATTGTCAATGCTATTTCTTGCAGTTATATGCGTTTTTATATAAAATAACCCGCATTTTTCGTAAAAAAATGCGGTTATCTGCATGTTTTTTGCGGTTCAAATATGTGTAAAAGATTTCTCACAGCAGAAAAAGACAGCAGATGAATAAATTCATCTGCTGTCTCACTTTACATTGATTATTTCGCATAGTCCACAACCCGTGACTCACGGATAATATTGACCTTGATCTGTCCCGGGTAATCCAGGTTATCTTCCACCTGTTTTGAAATATCCCTGGCCAGCAAAATCATATCGTCGTCACTGATCTGTTCCGGAACTACCATTACCCGAATCTCCCGACCTGCCTGAATCGCAAAAGTTTTATCAACACCCTGGAAGGAATCTGCGATCTCTTCCAGCTGTTTCAGCCTTGTCGTATAGCTTTCCAGTGTCTCGCTTCTCGCTCCCGGTCTCGCTGCAGAAATTGCATCTGCAGCCTGAACAAGACAAGCGATTAATGTATCTGGTTCTGCATCCCCATGATGGGACTCCACTGCATTGATTACGATTGGATGTTCCTTGTACTTCTTGCACAAGTTCACTCCAAGTTCTACGTGGGAACCTTCCACTTCGTGGTCGATAGCTTTTCCAATATCATGGAGCAGCCCAGCGCGCTTTGCCATCCTGACATCGACTCCGATCTCAGATGCCAGCAGCCCTGAAAGCTGTGCCACCTCCATAGAGTGCTTCAGTGCGTTCTGTCCATAGCTGGTACGGTATTTCATCTTGCCCAGCAGGCGGACCAGTTCAGGATGGATGCCGTGAACTCCAAGTTCCAGAGTTGCAGCCTCCCCGTCTTCCCGCATCTTCGTCTCCACTTCTTTTGTGGCTTTTTCGACCATCTCTTCGATCCTGGCCGGATGAATCCTTCCGTCCACGATCAGCTTTTCAAGAGCAATCCTTGCAATCTCTCTCCTGACCGGATTAAAACTTGACAATACGACTGCTTCCGGTGTATCGTCGATGATCAATTCTACTCCTGTCATATTCTCAAGGGCACGGATATTTCTGCCCTCCCGGCCGATGATACGTCCTTTCATCTCGTCGTTTGGAAGCTGTACAAGAGAGATCGTCGTCTCAGCCACATGGTCTACCGCGCACTTCTGAATGGCTGTGACCACATATTCCTTAGCTCTCTTTCTCGCATCTTCCTTTGCTCTGGATTCCATCTCTTTTACGAGCATCGCTGTCTCGTGCTTTACGTCTTCCTTAACTGCTGATAATAGTTGTTCTTTTGCCTGATCAGAGGTCAGCCCAGAAATTCTCTCCAATTCCTGTAGGTGTTTGGACTTGAGCTCCTGCACTTTTGCCTTGTCTGCCTCAAAATTCTTTTCTTTGGCAGTCAGAGACTGTTCTCTGCGCTCCAGCATCTCAGCCTTTTTGTCAACAGTTTCTTCCTTGTTGAGAACGCGCTTTTCGTACTTCTGCAGTTCGCCCCTGCGTTCCTTTGTTTCCTTTTCAAAGTCATGTCTCGCTTTTATAGTTTCTTCCTTGATCTCAAGTGAAGCTTCGCGTTTCTTCGCATCCGCTGCTTTTATGGCTTCATCTATAATATCTCTGGCTTTGCTCTCTGCATTTCCAATGGTTACTTCCATGGCCTTCCTGCTTCTTTGATTGGCAACAAGGACGGAAATTGGCGCTACAATGACCAGAGTTGCGATAATGGCAATAATTATACTTACCACAGGCCTCCTCCTTATTCAATTTTTTGTGCATAAAACACTCTTCTAATTTTAAATGTTTTTGCACAAAAAGTCAAGAAAGCCTAATGCTCAGGTTGAATAATTACAGCCTGGTACGGAGGAATCAAAAGCCCTCCCCCAAAATCCTTCTCTTCTCCAGTCAAGAGATCTGTACCTTTTCCCGCTCTGGCGTCAAAATGCAGCGTGTATTCCTCCGGTCCTGCATTCAGGGCAAAGATAATTCTCTCTTCTCCGGCTTCCCTCTCAAAAGCGATGATATCCTGTTCCGTGCGTATTTCTCTGTAACCGCCGTCTTTCAGTGCCTGACTGTCTTTCCTCACCTCTGAAAGCTTTGCGATGTATTTATAGAGTTCTCCCTGCTTAAGATCCTCAGGTCTTACTCTCGGACGAAGTGAATCGTCACTGCCAGGTTCCTTAAATCCTTCGATTCCCCACTCACTTCCGTAGTAGACGGACGGTACCCCCGGCATGGCAAACATGAGTGCATAGATCAGAGGCAGATGCTTTTCATCCGTAAGCTGGGTGGCAATCCGCATCACATCGTGGTTATCCACAAAACTGTACAGAGGGAGCCCCTGGTAAAGCGTCCATGGTTCCGGCCCAAACTGCCGGTTCAGAGAATAACCGATCTCATGCATGTTGTGGGTATTAAAACTGGAGTACAATCCCTTATAACATTCATAATTCGTGACAGAATCAAGCATATGGTGATTGACCAGCGTGCTGTAATCCCCGTGCAGCATTTCTCCTATAAAGACCATCTCGGGATTTCTGTCTCTGGCAAAATCCACCAGAGTCTTCATAAACGTCCGGTTCAGCATATAGGCTACATCCAGGCGGATACCATCGATCTCGAATTCATCCATCCACATACCCACTGCATCCAGAAGGTGGTCTCTGACTGCCGGATTATCCAGATTTAATTTTACCAGTTCAAAATGGCCTTCCCAGCCCTCGTACCAGAATCCGTCGCCGTAGTTGCTGTTCCCGTCAAAATTGATATAGAACCAGTCTCTGTATTCAGAATCCTGTCTCTTTTCCAAAACGTCCTGAAATGCCCAGAACTCTCTGCCCACATGGTTGAATACACCGTCTAAAACAACTTTTATCCCTTCCTCATGCAGGGTGCCGCATACTTCCTTAAAATCCTCGTTGGTTCCAAGCCTTTGATCGATCACTTTATAATCTTTCGTATCGTATCCATGGCTGCTGGACTCAAAAACCGGTGAAAAATAAATGGCATTGGCTCCGAGTCCTTTGATATGGGGTATCCATTTCTTCACTTCCAGTATTCCATGTTCTGCCTCATCATCCACAAAAGCTCCCAGCGGAAAAATGTGATAAAATATCAGGTCCTTCATTGTTAATTCTTTCATAGTCAATCTCCCTTCCTACCTTTGGGGTGTCACTCTGTGCTCTTTAAAGATTCTACCATGTTGATCTTCCGAAGCTGGAAAAACATCATGAAATTGATCAGCGCCGCAAACCCTATGGTGAGCAGAACACTGTATAGATAACTGGCCGGCAGGATCTGTCTTCCAAACATGATCAGATCTACCTCCGCAGTCAAAATCACATATCGGTGGAGGAGGATGCCCAAGCCCGCTCCCACAGCTGTGCCTATGATGGTGAGCAGGATATTTTCCCTGTAGACATAGGCCGCGGTCTCCATGTCAAAAAAGCCCAGGACTTTAAGGGTTGCAAGTTCCGCCTTCCTCTCCGCGATATTAATGTTGTTCAGATTATATAATACTACAAAAGCCAGTAGTCCGGCAGATACAATTAAAACAAACACAACAATATTCAGATTGTTCAGCATGTCGTTCATCTCTTTCTCAAAATCCGAAGTGAAGGAAACAGATGCAGCTCCGTCCTGTTTCAGCAGGCCTTTTCCGAGATTAGTTTCTGTTTTATCAGATCTGTCCTTGTTTTTTAAAAGAATCTGATTGTACTCCGGCTTTTCTTCATATAGCTTCTGGTATAACTTTTTGGACATATAAACATTGTGGCGCATATAATTCTCTGTGATATGCTCTACTTTTGCTCCAACCGACTTTGTTTCTCCTTCCTTGATCGTGACGGTATCTCCTTCTTTTATGCCCAGGAGGGTGCATACTTTTTCCGTAAGGATCACACCGCTGTCAGAAAGCCGATATTTCTCCCCGGACATCCGGTCCTTAAACCGGATATAAGCCGAAAGTTCTTTCGCATCTTCCGGAACAAACAGAGAAGCCGACTTGCGGTCCCCGCCAAACTCCACATCCACAGAGACATTGTGGATTTTGGTGCTGTTCCGTATTGTATGCTGTTTTTGTATCCAAGATGCAATTTCCTGCTCCTTTTTTACAGACAGATTATCTTCCAGGGTAACCGATGCATCATAGGTCATAATATTTTGATACTGATTTTTTGATATGGCAAAAATAGAATCTTTCAATCCAAAACCGACGAGCAGCAGCGCCATACATCCGCCGATCCCGAATATGGTCATAAAAAACCGCTTTTTATACCGGAACAGGTTTCTTAACGTGGATTTCCACGTAAAGTTTAAATGCCTCCACAGAATTCCGATCTGCTCCAGCAAGATCCGTTTGCCCTCCTTCGGCGCCTCCGGGCGCATCAGCTGCGCCGGTTTTTCCCTCAGCTCCTTATAGCAGGCAAATATGGTGGCTCCAAGCGTAATGCACACAGAAGCCGTGGATGCCGTCAGTGCAAACCTGGTCTCAAACGGATGTTGTACCGGACCGATCCCCGTATACATCATAGAATATGCCTCTATAATGATCTTGGGGAGAATTGTCTCTCCCACAAGCACACCCGCGATGCTTCCGCCTGCCGTGGCAAGCAGGGCATACAATCCATACTTCTTTGCCACATCGAAACCTGTGTATCCCAGAGCCTTTAAAATGCCGATCTGGGTCCTCTGTTCCTCCACCATCCTGGTCATAGTCGTCAGACTCACCAGTGCGGCTACCAGGAAGAAAATCACCGGAAATACTTCTCCGATCGCCCCGATTCTTTCGGTATCCCCTCCGTATTCCACGTAAGACTGGATCCTGTTCCGGTCCAGCACATACCATTTGGGCATCTTTATATCATTAATCTCTTTCCGGGCATCGCCGATCTTTTTCTTTGCCTTGGCAAACTTGCGGTCCGCCTTCTTTTTGGAAGATTTATATTCTTTCTCTCCCTTTTCAAGTTTTTTTCTGGCGTTTGAGAGCTCTTCTCTGGCATCCCGAATTTTCTGTTCACCGCTTTTCAGCTCTTTTTCGTTCTGTCTCAGCAGAGCGGCAGAACGATTCAGCTTTTGTTTATTCGCCTTCAGTTCTTTTTTCCCTTTAGCCAGTTCTTTTTTGGAAGCCTTTAGGACAGCCTCCTCTCTGGACAGTTCTTTCTTTGCCTGCTCAAATTTCATCTGCATTTCCGGAGGAATCTGCCCCATGGCACCTGCCTGCTGCATCTGTTCTCTCAGCTGTTCTTTCGCTTCAAAGAACTGTTTTTCTGCCCTGGCAAGCTTTTTTTCATTGGCCTTGATCTCTTTCCCGGCCTTTGCAAGCTGCTTCTTCCCGCTGTTATAGCTCTGCCATCCTTTTTTTATTTCTTTTTTACCCCGCGAAATCTCAGTCTCCTGGGTTGTGATCTCCCTCTCCCCGGTGTTTATATCATTTTTGGCGTCTACCAGTTTCTTTTTCGCTTTGACAAGCTCTTTATCCGCCTTTTTCTTTTCTTTTATATATATGTCTTCTGCTTTCTTT
>OBUZ01001075.1_pt1 | contig 10019 bp, 7 predicted proteins | sample 1494961 | NCBI WGS metagenome assembly OBUZ01 (sample SAMEA2579939, study PRJEB22360) | human gut metagenome | biome: human gut; feature: human-associated habitat; material: faeces | place: Denmark | collected 2008/2010
ACGAACAGCGGCCCCTTATTAAACGTTATTCAGGATAAATTACAGAACCTTCTGCAATTAAAGCAGCTTTCTCATCCAGAATCTCCTGATAACCGGCATCTAAATATTCCTCACAGTATTCTGCGTATTTCGCATCGAACTCCTCCGGTGCGCACGTAATACAATCGACATATGCCTCCTGCCACAAAGCCCTTAAGTCAGCGCTGTATTCCCCGCTGCTCTCCACATTCTTTGTGAATACCGGAATCAACAGGCCATTTTTCTCTCTGCTCTTCGCAAAATCATACTGATCCTGAATCAAATAGTCGTATCCTTCTGGTGCCAGGTTCATCTTATTGGCAGTCAGATCCTTCTCTTCATCACCGTATGTCTGAACCTCCTGTACGAGACACCAGTAATCCTTATTGCTGTTCTGGCTTAATTTAGCCTCACCCTCATATTCGTTATTACGAATGGCGATTCCCTCTTCGTTCACATGGTACGTTTCTCCCTCGATTCCAAACTGCAGGAAGGTTAAATTCTCTGGCTGGTACATCCACTCAAGGAACATATATACAGCCGCACGCTCCTCGGCAGTTGTATCCGCATTGATCCCCATAATCAGGCCGTAAGGCGGATACTCATAGTAATTGGATTTAAAACCTTCAGCCGGCGGCATCAGCGTTCCCATGGTAGCCACCTCGGCATTTGGATCGTTGGCTAATAAACTGCTGAATACGTCCGTACCATTAGCCATAAAGAAACTGAACGTGCCTGTCTGACCGGAGACGAACTTGCTCTTAGCCAGTCCTTCCTCCTTCACCAGGTAGAACTCCGGATCATAAATCCCAGCATTATACTGTTCGTTGCGAGCCTTTAAGAAAAGTCTGGTCGGTTCCCAGGTAAAAGGAGCCACATTCAAATCAAAGTACTGAGCAAGTTCCTCCTGGCTCACATCAGGATCAATCCAACTGGCCATATAGGAAAAGCTCTTCTGAATCAGAGTATCGCCCAGAGTGCCGAGCCCCGCCTCTTTCCATGCGGTGGCAACCTCATTTAACTCTTCCCATGTGGTCGGGATCTCTTTCCCTACTTTATCACACCAGTCCTTACGGATTAAAGTTACATAGCTGTAATAGATCGGGTGGCGCTCCGCAAAGAAGAACGCATTATGACCATCAATGGTGCCGTATGTATTAACCGCCTCCTTCACATTATCCCAGAACCTCGGGGCATAGAACGCCAGTTCATCGTGATCGATATCCTGCATGGCGCCTTCACTGTAATAAGTAACTGCCTGAGGCATATCGTAGTGGAAAATAATGTCTGGTGCTGTATGGGCAGCGATCATCTGCATATAATCCTGCACTTCATTATTGCGGCTGATGCCGACATACTCCACGTTGACATTGTACTTATCCCCAAATTCTTTCTGAATCCATCTCGTATAATAGTTGTCTGTCGTATTCCAGCCCTCATAGCCGCGGTCATAGACGGGAATCTGAATCGTAACTCTCTCCGGGAACCCCGCAGAGTAATCGGTGTAGGTTCCGGCTTCGCTTTTCCCAGTTTCTGCAGAGACGGTTCCCGTTTCCTTGGATTCCGGCTGTGTTCCGGCCGGCTTCTCTCCGCCGCCGCATCCGGCCAGCATGGTTACAGCCAAAACAGTACTCACGCCAAGAGCTGTCATGCGTTTTGTAAGTCTTTTCATAAGTCTTCCTCCTTAATTATCATTCATTTTTACTATTCCTTCACCGCGCCAACCATGGTCCCCTGAACAAAATACTTCTGGATAAATGGATAGACACAGATGATTGGCAACGCAGCAAACATAATACAGGCCGCACGCAGCACCTCGGGGTTGGTCAGCGTCTGTACCGCTACCCCCTCTGTCTGGAAACTCTCACTGGCCGTCACAATTAAGTGATATAACTTCAGCTGCAGCGGACGCAGATCCGTGCGCTGTTTAATGTAGTACAGCGCATCGCCATACGCATTCCAGCGCCCTACTGCGTAGAACAGCGCGACCGTTGCCAGAATCGGTTTCGAAAGCGGAACTACAATGTACCGCAATATGGTAAAATGGCTGGCACCGTCGAGACGCGCCGATTCAAACAAACTCTCCGGTATAGCGCCCTGGAAATTGTTGCGCATGATCAGCAGATTATACGGCGCAAAACAGAGCGGCAGGATCAGACACCACCAGGGATCCAGCATATGCAGCCGATTCATCAGCAAGTATTCCGGAATGGCTCCGGCTGAAAAGTAATACGTGAACATGATGAGAACTGTAATCAGCTTACGGCCCTTCATTTCCTTACGAGTCAATGCATAAGCGGCGCAAATGGTCAGGAACATGCCGATGACCGTAAACGCGACGGTGATCACGATCGTCACATACATGGACCGCAGCAGCGAAGGATCGTGAAAAATACGGTTGTATGCATCCAATTTAAAGCCTTTTGGAGTCAGGAACACTTTATTTGCCACGACAAAAGCTTCCTCACTGACCGATTTGGACAAGATGTGGATAAATGGAAGAATACACAGCAGCGCCATAGCTCCCACAAACACGTAGCAGACTGTGCTGACCACCAATCTTGCCGCACGTTCCTTTGTCATAATTTTTTTATTCTGATTGCTCATGTTTTCTCCCCCTTTTTACAGTAACCCGTCTTCGCCCAGTTTTTTTGCAACCCGGTCTGACAGTATTACCAACGTTACTCCGATTACAGACTGGAACAGTCCTAATGCCGTGGCCTCACTGAACTTGCTTGCTTCGATACCCCAGCGGTACATCAGAACAGGAATGGTGGTGGTGAACTCCGTGGTTTTTGCGTTGGACAGGGCCATGATCCGCTCAAAGGAGCCTCCCATAATCTTGCCCAGCTGCAGGATCAGCATGATGACAATGGTACTCCGGATACATGGCAGTGTAATATGTATGCATTGCTGCAAACGGTTGGCGCCGTCAACTCTGGCAGCTTCATACAGATCCGGACTAACGTTGGTAATCGAAGATAAGTAGATAATGGTTCCCCAGCCCATGGTCTGCCAGACACCGATCAGTACGTAGGTCACCAGCCACCATGCATCATCCTGAAGAAACGGGATAGGACTGTGTCCGCCGCTTGTAATCAGCGCGTTCACAACTCCATTCGTAACGCCAAACATCTGGTATGCTACCGAACCGATTACTACCCAGGAAAGGAAATGGGGCAGATACAGTAAAGTCTGCGTGGTACGCTTAAACCATCTCACCCGGATTTCATTCAACAGCAGCGCCAGTATAACCGGCATTGGGAAGCTGAAAACCAGATCCAGAACATTGAGCAACAGCGTATTGCGAACCGCTTTTGTAAAATCACGATGCTTAAATATTTTTATAAAATTGTCAAACCCCACAAAGTCGCCAAGTCCGGTGGCAACCTTATACTTGCAGAACGCGGTCGCCAGACCGGTATAGGCACCGTACTTAAACAGCAGTACGTGCACCAATGGAAGAAATACCAGCACATAAAGCTGCCATTCCTGCTTCATGTAACGGACAAAACCGCCTTTTTTCATCTTTTTTTCCATAACGTTTCTCCTCTTTTCCGTGTTTCTCACAGAAGCTCACTCAAAAATGCCAGTGCAAGTCCCTGTCCCCAGCCCTGAATCCAGTCCCTGGATATCCTTCGATAACCTTCCCTGTCCTTCATAACAGCGGTTCCGGCAGATACATTCATCACTTTTCCGCTTTCGCTGATCTGGGGAATTACACCGTTCAGCGCTTTCTGGACATATTTGGCATGGAAAGGATTTCCCTTTATCGCCATGGCCGCTGCAATCCCGCAGGAAGCCGACACCTCTTCGTAGGATTCCGCATCATCCAATATCGTACGCCAGAGGCCGTTTTCCGTCTGAAGCCGTTTTAAAGCGGTCAGCTGCTCATCGAGAGAGCCCGACACATCCATGTACTGCGGATACAAATAACATTCCGGCAGTATCACTCCGACGCGGGCCATGGTATAGGCCGCCCATGCATTCGCCCGCCCCCAGTAGAAGCCCGACATATGATCCTTATTCAGATTATTATAGCCATGATACCAGAGGCCGTTGTCTTTATCCTGAAGATACTGAATGTGCCAGTAAAACTGGTTCAGCGCATCATTGATCAAGTCCTCATCGTGTTCTTTCACACCTGCGCGGAGCATAAAGTATGCCGCCATGAACAGAGTATCCGCCCAGCACTGTTCAGGAAAATCGTTATTTTCCGATACGGTGTGCTGCAGAACAGAATCACCAAAGCGCAGTGCATCGTTTCTTAAATAATGAATCTTGCTTTTAACCAGTTCCCAATACGTCTCATCTCCGGTCACTTCATAAAGTGTGATCAGGCAGTGGCCCATCGCACAGGTATTCACCGTCCAGACCTCCGGAAGTCCCAGCCGGCGGTATTCATCAATGCGCTCCTTCAGCAGCTCTATGTACTCCTCTTTTTTCGTTGCTTCATACGCTTTGCAGATCCCGTAATAAGCGACACCGCACTGCCAATTCCACGACATGTCCATCTCCATCGTGCGTCTTACAACTTTATCGATCAGCTCCTCCAGCTGACTTCTGTCATTGTTTAGATTTATCATATTCATCTCCCTCACCGACAACTTTATTCTTATAATCTACCAACTCTATACTCACATAGTACAACAATTTTATACATTTTATTTTAACTATTTTGCTCTTTTTCCGTTTTATTTATACGATTTTGCTGTATACTTCCTTCACCACCCAATACGCCATTTTTTTATGTTTTCTATCCGCTCCTATGATCCCTTTTAAGTTATACCCTTTCTGCAGGCTGCTCATCCTTCTCATGGATGCATAATCAAACAGGATCCAGGGGGTCGTTCCTCTGATAAATGGATGGCTAAACAGTATCTCAAATTGTTTTCTGTAAATCTCTGCCTGGCATTCTTCGGTATAAATTTCATCTTCGCTTCCATGCATACCGCATACACCATCGGCGCCTGTTTCCGTAATAATCATCGGCTTGTCTTCTTCATAGTTTTCCAGAATTTTTTCCAGCACTCCGAAATCCTTCAAATACCAGCCGTAATACTCATTGATTCCGACAATATCCAGTTCACGAATCAGGCGGTCTCTTATTTTACACGTTTCCACGTCGATTAAGCAGGAGGCGCTGATTAACCGGCTCTGATCCAGGCTCCGGGCCGTTTCTGTCAGTCTCTTCATGAAATGGTACCTGGCATCCGTATCCGGATTTTCATTTCCCACCGACCAAATGATTACACTTGCTCTGTTCCTGTCCCGAATGATCATCTCAGACAGCTGGTTGGAGGCATCCTGAAATGTCTTCGGATTGTCGAATTCCAGTGCCCAGTACACCGGGATTTCTTCCCACAACATCATTCCCAGGCGGTCAGCCAGCTTTGCCATCCATTCATTGTGCGGATAGTGGGTCAGCCTCAGAAAATTGCAGCCCAATTCCTTTGCAGTTTCCAGGGTATTTTTCATGTCGTCCTCTGTCACTGCCCGGCCGTGCCCCGGCCTCTCCTCATGGACACACATGCCTTTTAAAAAGACAGGCTCTCCATTCAGCCTTATTGTTCTTCCATCCGTCTCAATTCGCCGGAACCCAATCTCATCTTCCACCACGTCTGTCTGACACGTCACCTTTACTTTATAGAGATAAGGGGCTTCCGGATTCCATAACTGGAGATTCTTCTCGTCCTGACAGAGGAAGCCATTTCCAATAAAGCTGCCCTCCTCTGACCTCACGCACGTAACGTGCTCCTCCACATTCAGCTCATCTATGGTGATAACGGCCTCCATGCCTTCTCTATCTATCCCGTCTTTCCCTGCATCAACCGCAATACTGTAGTCGATTTGATTCTTTCTGTCCTTTGACAGGCGGATATGAAAATTCTTAATCACGGTTTCTGGCGTCTCCACCAGCTCCACCGATCTGTGAATTCCTCCATAATTAAACCAATCGTAATGCAGGGAAGGAATTTGTTCTTTGCTTCTGGTGTTGTCCACCATCAGCAGAAGCCGGTTAGACTCCTCCAGACAATCCGTTACTTCCACACAAAACGGAGTAAATCCGCCCAGATGTCTTCCCAAATACCGCCTGTTCAGCCAGATTCTCGTTTCATAATTGGCAGCCCCTATCTTTAAAAACACTCTTCCGCCAGGATTTGCCTGATAGCGGAATTCTTTGAAATAGATCCCGGCTCCCTCGTAAAGAGCATACTCCTCTTTCTGATTGTTCCATACTCCAGGAACGTGTACCGTGTCCCACTCCTCGAAACTGAAGTCATAGGGAATCGGCAGCTGATCCCTGTTGTACTTAACCTCATCAAACCACCGGCTTCTGACCAGGCTGTGAAACACATCAGGACTGAAATTCCATTCCCCGTCCAATGACATGGCCGGTCTTCCTCCGGTTTCCACCAGTGTATCCGCAGAAATGAATACGCCGTTCTGGTATTCCGTATCGTAATCAAAAACTAAAATATTATCAAAGCCTTCGTCAAATCGCAGTTCTTTTTTCATATTTTCTTTCCCTCATTCAGCACAATTTAGTTGTAATTATTTTCTAACCTGTGATATATTAATAATATAATGATTTTATACAAAATGTTTTTATAATTTTGCTCTTTTTTCAGCTTTATTATATTATATTGATATCAGGAGAACAAACTCATGAAAGCCAGTAAATCCAAAATGCCTTCCGATTTTAAAGTAGCCGTGCAGAAACAGTCACAGCATGCCATGCCGGAGATGCACTACCATGATTTTTATGAAATCTATATTCAGGACCAGGGAACCCGTGATCACATCGTGAGCAATACGTTTTATAAATTAAATCCCAAAGATGTCATGCTGCTGAAGCCGAATATCCTCCACCAATCCATCAGCCTAGAAGAGCATACCAGAACCATCGTGTATTTTACAGACACCTTCCTGAAGAGATACTTCGTTTCAGAGACCGTCCAGAAGTTTTTAACGATCTTTAAATACAACTGTATTTCTCTCTCTTCGGAAAACTACTATAAAATCTCCAGCATTGTGAAAGAAATGACGAAAGAGGAGTATGACAATCCGGACAACACCATATTCATTAAGCTGGCCGAGCTCCTCATGATTCTCCAAAAAAACATTCGGCAGTACCCTCCGGTATCTATGGAAAGCAGCGTCATCGACACAAACAAAGACGAGGACAGCACCATATCGCCTCTGATTTCCTATGTTCATGAGAATTACCTCACGTTGACCAATATTGATGAGATTGCCTCCACGTTCTATATTACGCCCAGCCATTTATGCCGGACATTCAAAAAATTGACTGGTTATACAATCATTCAGTACATCAATATTCTAAAAATCCAGAAAGCCTGCGGTCTGCTTCACGATACTCAGAAAAGCATTACCGACATAGCACTGGAATGCGGTTTCAATTCCACCATGTACTTTTGCAAAACATTTAAGTCCATTCTAAATATCACACCGACTGACTACCGAAAAATATAATATCAATATTATCATATTTCTCTTAATATACAGCAATATTGTAAAATACTTTATTATAATATTGCTGTATATTTATTTTAAAAATATATAAGAGGTGATATTCTATGGATTTTATTCTTAATCTTAATACCCAGTTTTGTAATCCTTTTACAGATCCTCCTGTTGTAAACGCTGTGTCCATCCTGTCCAGGGACATGCATAAGGTCCTCTCCTGTATCGACGGCCTTCACAATTCCATTACCCTGGTAAAGGATGAACTTTTAGAACCTGAGGCGTACCTCATTACAGTGAAAGACGAAAACCAGATGATCATAGCTGCCAGTGACTCACTTGGATTTGTTTACGGTCTGCTTTTTATCAGCAGACAATTTTTGCAGATACACCCCTTCTGGTTCTGGCTGGACCAGGATATTCCAATCCTGAATTCTGCTGCAGTCCCGATCGGTACTTACGCTTCTCCAACTCCCGCCGTACGCTACCGCGGCTGGTTTTTGAATGATGAGGTCCTTCTCATTCACTGGAACAACGGCATGGACAGCAGCTTTCCCTGGAAGATGGCCTTTGAAGCCCTGCTACGATGCGGTGGAAATATGGTGATTCCCGGCACGGATAAGACCAGCCGCCTCAACGCCGACCTGGCATCCGAATATGGGCTCTGGCTGACCCATCATCACGCCGAACCTCTTGGCGCAGAAATTTTTGCCCGGGCATATCCGGACCTGCTTCCTTCTTATTCCAATCATCCGGAGTGTTTTCAAAAGCTATGGGAAGACGCTGTCATAAAGCACAAGGACAAAAAAGTCATATGGACGCTGGCATTCCGTGGCCAGGGAGACTGTCCTTTCTGGGAAAGCCAGGGGGAAGAGGCATATGATACCCCCGAAAAACGCGGCCGGCTCATAAGTGATATCATCGAGCTGCAGCGTCAAATTGTGTGCAGGCACGTGGAACATCCTGTCTTCTGCACGAACCTGTACGGAGAAGTCATGGAACTTTACAATGCCGGCTTCATCACCCTCAATCCTGACATCATTAAAATTTGGGCAGACAACGGATATGGGAAGATGTGTACCCGAAGACAGGGCAATCACGATGCCCGCGTACCCTCTCTTCCGGACAGAAAAGACAGCGGGAGCCACGGAGTCTATTACCATATCTCCTTTCATGACTTGCAGGCAGCAAGCCATATGACCACGCTTCCTAATACGGTAGATTTCGTCAACCGGGAGTTAAAACAGGCCTATGAGCTGGGAGTCGACGATTACTGGATTATCAACTCGTCCAATGTCCGTCCTCACGCATACTATCTGGATGCCATCCGTAAATTGTGGTATGGCAAATCCGTCTCAGATGCCTCCCACAGTGTGAAATTTGCCTCCGACTATTACGGCGGCCATACTGCCGCTGCACGCTGCTTCGAGTCCTATGCCCGTTCTCTGCTCTCTTATGGAAAGCATGAGGACCAGCACGCCGGAGAAGAATTCTACAACTACTGCGTCCGCCTGCTTGCACGTCAGTTCATCATTGATAAAACACAGAATGCGAATGGTCTCTACTGGCTCACCGGTGACTGCCCGTTATGGGATCAGGCAGAGAAGATTCTTGATATAAACCAGCGGGGCGAAGCAAATATTACGGCATATTATAACCAGTGCAGTGAGACCAGCGCGCTCTTAAGCGGTGATAAAAAAACCTTATTTGACGCCACCGTACTGCTGCAGGCCGCCATCCATCACAAGTGCAATCAGGGGGCAATTCTCTTCTGTCAGGGCTTTTTGCTGTTTAATAAAGAAAAATATCAGGAGAGCTTCTATCTTTTAGGCAGGGCCGCCGAGCTGTTTGATGAAGCAAATCAATCCATGCGTGAAGCCGAGTACGGCATCTGGAAGGGATTTTATGAAAACGACTGTCTCGCTGATATCAAATTCACAGCCTATATCATCCGCTCCATGATGAGAGTCATCCGTGTCATCGGCGATGATTCCCGTTTTGCCGACTGGTATGAAGATTTCGTTCGCCCAAAGGCAGACAGAAAAGTGCGGCTGCTTGCCATCACGGACAACCATATGACCGATGATGCCTTGTTCGATGCCATGAAAAAAGCCGGCTTTCTGCAATAACAAATCATTCAATACTATAAGCCATCAGTCAGGATATACTGAGTTCAGTACAGCCTGGCTAATGGCATTTTGGATTTTAAAGGACTTTTCTCATCCCCCCGTACCACTCTTTTGCAATTCTCTCAAGACCTTCAAGGCTCGGATGCGTCATATCCTGAGAAATAAACGCCGGATTGTCAAGCAGCTTAAGACCGTCAATAAAATTAATATTGCGATCCAAATACGGTTTTGCGCATTCGGCGACTATTTTTCTGTATTGTTCCGCCTTTCTCTGGTATTCCCCATTGTAACCGAACAGGCTTGTAACGAACACAGGCCGTGAGTCAGAAGCCATAATTTTCAGGAATTCCCTGACCCGGCTTTCAAATTCCTCTACGGTAAATT
>OBUZ01001083.1_pt1 | contig 9955 bp, 7 predicted proteins | sample 1494961 | NCBI WGS metagenome assembly OBUZ01 (sample SAMEA2579939, study PRJEB22360) | human gut metagenome | biome: human gut; feature: human-associated habitat; material: faeces | place: Denmark | collected 2008/2010
GCTTCTTCAGCAGATCAAGCTGGACATCCTTTTCCGACTTCTCTGCTTTGGTTTTATTGCTATCTTTTGCGGCATAATTACCGGTCCGGCTCTTTTCCTGCCATTGAAACTGCATTTTCATCGTTCTGGCGAACATTCCGATTGATCCGATTGTGGTAAAATCCATAGACACATCCCCTTTTTTATCACTAAGGTGGTAAATTAATCTTCCTGTGATAATTATCGGCGGCGAAAGTCCTTTCTTAAATCATATGGAACACCAAAACGGAAGCAGACTCTGCTTTTTATCTGTTTTCAGAATACAATCTTATTCATCTATTTTCTAAACTCAATCTTTCCCGCAGTCACACATTTTCCGGACTTGCGGTCAAACAGCAGGATATCATTTCCTTCAATATCCACACCCGTCTTCTCTCCGATCTGGTAGGTAACGCCTCCGAAGATTACTCCTGTCAGCAGGAAATCGCCGACGCGCAGTTTTACGGTGGACTCCATACCGGTAGGCATGGCGCCGTAGACGGTGGCCTCTAAGCTTCCCTGGCCGGCGGGACTCAGTTTCAGGCATTCCGGTCTGACACCGATGACAAAGTCCTCATCGGTAATCACGGGATCGTCTTCCACTGCGTAATCGCTTTCGTCTACCTTCGCAATATGGTATTTAAAGGTCTCATCTTTATTTCCTTTTTCCACGGCCTTCTTGTCTTTTAAGACTTCCTGTTTTTTCTTCTCGGCCTCCTCATCAGCCTGGTTCCGTTCCATAAACCAGCGATCCATGGAAAGCGGTTTTTCCGGCAGGAATACGGCTTTTTCACCGTCCAGGACAGTCAGCTCCATGGAACCATCCGATCTCTGTCTGCCCTTTGCCTCCATGAAGTTGATGGAAGGATTGCCGACGAAGTCTGCCACGAAGAGATTGCGCGGACGGTTGTAAACGTCTAAGGGCGCCTCATACTGCTGGAGTACGCCGTTGTTGATAAGGCAGATCTTTGTAGCCAGTGTCATGGCCTCCATCTGATCATGGGTAACATAGACGAAGGTACTGCCCGTCTCCACATGCAGACGCTGAAGCTCATAACGCATCTCCAGACGCAGCTTGGCGTCTAAGTTCGACAGCGGCTCATCCATGAAGAGCACCGCAGGTTCAGGCGCCAGGGTCCTGGCAATGGCGACTCGCTGCTGCTGACCGCCGGATAACTCTGCCGGGTAACGGTTCATGAACGGTCCGATCTTGACGATACGGGAGACACGTCTCACCGCCTGCTCCACCTCTTCTTTATGGAGCTTTCTGTTTTCTGTCAGCACTTTTCCGCCGCTTACTACGGCGAAGTCATTGTTTAATTCCTGGCCTTTTCCCTTATAGGAAACACGGAGGGAATCCAGCTTTGCCTGAAGCTCTGCGGCCTTTGCCTTCGCAGCGCCGTCCGGATCAGAGTTTTCCTGAATATTGAAGCCGAACAGTGTCTTTGCTGTGTAGATCGACAGTGTGTAGGCGTCGATCAGCTTTAAATAGACCTTATCCATATCCAGCCTGCCTTTTTTGTCACGGCACTCTTCCACCAGTTCACCGATTCGTTTTCCGCTCTTTAAGGCCTGGATCAAATCATTGGTGGTCTTTGCCTCGAAATCAATCTGCGGCAGTTCCTCCTTGATGTTGCTGAGTCCAAAGGAGATGTTCTGATAGACGGTCATATTGGGCCACAGCGCGTAGTTTTGGAATAAGAATCCCACTTTTCGTTTGTTGGCCGGCACATTGATGCCTGCCTCACTGTCAAATACCACCCGGTCGCCGATGGAGATCCGGCCGCTGGTAGGTGTCTCCAAACCTGCGATCATACGAAGGGTTGTCGTCTTTCCGCAGCCGGAGGGGCCTAGCAGGGTGATGAAAGAATTATCTTCTATATCGAGGTTCAAGTTGTCTACTGCGTAGAACTTCCCCCATCTCTTTGTCACATTTGTCAATTTTATTTCTGGCATGTTAATTACCTCCGATACCGTCGTCCAGACTCGCTCCGGTCAGTTTATTTACTAATGTATTGAATATCAGGATCGTTACGATCAGGATTAAGTTGATGGCGCTGGAAAATGCGTATAAGCCCATCTCGTCAAAGTAATCCAGAGTCGTGGAAAGAATGAAGCCCTGCGTACAGAGAAGCAGGAATAAGGATAACTCTCTTAAGCACGTCATAAACGGAAGCATGTATCCGCTGATGATGGCCGATTTCTGAATCGGAATGATGATCCGGAACATCCTCTTAAACCACGGCAGATCCTGAATAATCGCCGCTTCCTCGATCTCATTGCTGATCTGCAGCATGGAGTTTAATGCGCTCCTGCTGGCAAATGGTATGTACTTGATGGTACCTGCAATGATTAACAGCGTATAGGTGTTGAATAAATTGATCTTCTCATTGGAAAAGAGAATGAAGAACGCCGCGCCTACTGCGATGGATGGCATCAGGTATGGCAGGAAAGCCATTCCGTTCACGTAGTTGGCCCATTTGCTCCTCCGGTTCTTCGATACCGCGTATCCGATTAAGGTACCGATCGTTCCGGCAATCAGTGCGCAGCATATGGAAACGAGAAGCGTTCCCCAGAAGGCGTGCCAGATCGTGGAGTTATACAGGATTCCCTTCTGGCCGTACATTCCGTTTTCCGTAATATTTTCACTGGTGATCCACCATTTGGTCGTTAAGTTGCTTAAATTTCTTGTGTACAGGAAGCTGTAATCTCCCGGGTTCGGAAGGAAGGTCTCCAGTGCAAAGGAAAGGATCGGGAAAATACTCGTAAAGAAGGTTGCCACGATCATCACGATACCGATGACATACTTTCCCATTTTCCCGAGATTGATCTTGGAGAGCTGGCCCGATTTACCGGTAACCGTCGTGTAATTCTTTCTGCTCTTTAAGCTCACCTGGTTCATGGTCAGGATCGCCACGCCGAATACCATCATAATAATGGCAAGAATACTGGCTTCACCGGTATACTTGGAGTTCATGGAGATATACTTGGTGGAAAGCGTCGTAAAGCCCAGATAATGCGGTACCGGATAACTTCCCATGGCGCTTCCGAATACCAGAAGAACGGTGGAGAGAATCGCCGGTTTTACCATTGGAAGCGTGATCCGGAACATGGTTTTCCATTTCGGCGTATCGAGAATGGTGGCCGCTTCCTCCAGGTTGGCATCCATGTTGCGGAAAATACCGCCGATCAGAATATAGGCGAATGGCGCATAGTGAAGGCCCAGGACGACCGCACTGGGAAAGAGTCCCTGGCATACCCATTTGGGCGCCAGAATCCCGAACAGCGAAGCCAGAAGTCCATTGGAGGTTCCCACGACCGCATTGCTGTTAAATAAGTTCTGCCATACGACCGCCAGTGTCCACTGAGGCATGATGTATGGGAAAATGAAGATGGAGCTTAAATACTTCTTGAATTTTAAATTGGTCCTCGTGACAAGGAATGCGAACACGCCGCCATAGAGAATCGAGATAAGACAGGTCAATACCGCTAAAAGCAGCGTATTCCATAACGGTTTCCACAGATTCGTTCTGGCCAGCCGGCTGGTAAATAAGTCAACATAGTTGACAATTGTATAGCCAGATGCCTTTCCCGTTAAATGGGCATCGATGGTTCCCGGATGGATCATGAGCGTATCCTTCACAATTGCCACGATTGGTGCAACCGTTGTAAAAGTCAGCACAATGCCGAACAACAGAAGGATGACATTCTGCGGTTTGGAAAAGTATGTCTTGATCTTATTAAGCACGATGACCTTATTGTTTGACTTACGATTAACTGTCTGGTCCATAACTAACTCCTTATAAAATGGGCTGCCGCATTAAGAACAGCCTTAATGCGGCACACCCGTTATCTCATTGCTGCGGTGACCCGCTTATATTTCTGCGAGTGATCGTTTACTGAGCAGAATCGCTGTATTTTGTCAGCAGCTCAATCCAGCTTCCTACTGTAAAGGATACGTCCGCACAGTATTCCGGATCTTCCAGAACCAATTCGCCGTCAGTGGTCCACCACTCATATCCTCTGTCGTTCTTGCTGTCGAATTCATTCTCGCCCTTGTCATTGTAGCCGCCCTTGCTGTGGCCGTAGATCTTTTCGGTCTCTTCCATAACCTTCGGGTTAGAGGAGTAACCGCCCATATCTTTGCCCCATGCGGAGAATCCGTCTGCCGTGTTGGTCATATAGGCGATGAATGCACAGGAGGTCCACGGAAGCGGGCTGTTGTTGGTCAGGAATAAGTAATGGCAGTAGCCGTAGCCGCCGATGCCCTTGTAGCCATCCTGGTAGGCTGCAACTTTAATATTGTTGACGGATACTTCCGAAGATTCCTCAACGGAACGAAGCTTTGAATATACGAGAAGTCCGCACTGGTCTGTAGCAGTCTTTGATACCAGGGTGTTGCAGATCGGGCCGTCATCGGTCTGTTCATTGTAATTTTCTACCCAGAGCTTGATCCATGCCAGGGCGTAGGCGCCATTTTCACCGAGTCCCAAATCTTCGGCATCGGTTGCCATCTCATCGACCACTGGCTTGAAATACGCCTGTTTGCTGCTGTCTAATGCATCATATGCCTCTTTTAACCATCCGGCGTACTTATCTTCTGTCAGCATGTATAAGAAGTTCTTTCCTACAACCTCTGAATCAATGTCCATGTATAACGGGTGAACGCCTTCTGCCACGAAATCCCAGCAGTTATTGAATTCCGCATTTCCGGTGGAATTGTACATGAATACCTTGTTCAGTGTCTGTAATGGAAGGAATCCTGTGTAAGCGTCTGCTGTAGTGCCATTGGCATCTGCCCATTCCTTCGGAATAAAGGTCTTTAAAATACCGGTCTGAACCATCTTGGATTCGATCTGGTTGCCATCCTGGATCAGAGTCATGGCGAATGTTCCGGAAGACTTCAAAGAGTCAGCCGACAGCTGTTCGAAAATTTTATTATTCTTCGGCTGCTGCCACTCATATTCCATGGTATAGGAAGGATCGATGGACTGTAAGTATTCGATGAACAGCGGTAAAGCGGTCTTTCCACGGCTGGAGTTGCCAACTCCGTAGAAGGTCTTTCCGTTGGACTCTTCGATTGCCTTCTTTGCCAGCTCTTCCATGCTCATGGACTCGGCTTCTTTAATGATCTTTTCCACTTCCGAAAGATTTGCGTCGTCCACTTTCGGTTCCTCTGCCTTTGCGTCGGTCTCGGGGACCTTTGTCTCCTCCCCCTTCGCGGCCTCTGTCTGAGCCGCTGGTGCTGCGGTCGTTGGATCCGCCGCCTTAGAACCGCATCCGGCAAGTGTTGCCGCCAACATGGTACTGATTAGAACTGCTGATAAAATTTGTTTTTTCACTTCTTACTCCTCCTTCTTATTTCCTGCCTTTTCGATGCTGCAGCATCATCTGATGTAATTATTATATCTGGTCTCTTCGTCATTTTGAACTGGACAATACTGTTATTCCTTTGTGTATTCTGATATTTTTGTATGTTTTTCCTGCTCTCCCATCAAAAATATTATATATATTGTACATTACATAGACATAACAGCTTAATACGACTGTGTATAGTGGCGGTTTTTGCCGGCTTTAACTGTTTTTGTACTGCACTTTTATTTATACCGTTTGCTATTTATGCCGTTTGAGAAAAGGACATACCTGTAAACATCGTTGGGTTTAAAGGTTATTATGCGCTAATGCGGTTACGCTTAAATACTGCCATACTTTTCGAAATCCCCCGCTTATGCTATACTTGTTACAATATGGAAACAATCTCCCCAACATTTATTTCCAATCATTATTTCCACATGAAAAGGAGCCGTCATCCCATGAAACATTATATCATTGTAAAATTTTCTGAAACCGTCAAAGAGAAAGAAGCCCTGTATCCGGAAATAGAAGTCCTGTTTAAAAAGGCAGAAAAAATAGAAGGTATACACCAGGTATCCTTCTATCCTTCCGTGATTGATCTGCCTAACCGATACGATTTCATGATTTTAATAGAGCTGGAGCGCGAGGCGCTTGCTGTTTTCGACGCTTCCGATATTCACCGTGACTGGAAAGCAAAGTACGGCAACTTACTCACTGCCAAGACGATCTTTGACTGCTGCTAAAGCGCCGAATGGCCTTAAAAATGGCCTTAAGAATTCGCAGCCTGGTATTCGGAGGGGGTGACGCCCGCTATTTTCTTAAATGTGCTGGAGAAATAAGTGATATCGCGGTAGCCGACCATCTCTCCCACCTCATACACCTTATAGCGGCAGTTGGTCAGAAGCTTCATCGCCTCCCTGATTCTGCACCGGGTTATATAGGCCATAACCGTGTAATCCGTCTCTTTCTTGAACAGATGGCTTAAGTGTCCTTCGCTGATTCCAAGAGATTCGGCGATCGTTCCCACACTTAAGTCACTGTCATTGTAATGCTCGGTTATGTAGGCGATTGCCTCTTTGATATACCGGCTCTTATCACCCGTCTTGATTCCGGGAGAAAGAATCTTTGACTCCTCCTGACGTTCCTTTTCTTCCCGTTCTTTTACCATCTTATCGCGCACCCTGCTGACTGCGTCCTCCAGTTCGCCATCCTCAAACGGTTTCAGTAAATAATCGAAAGCCAGCAGCTTTAACGCGTTTCTGGCGTATTCGAATTCGCTGTAGGCGGTCAGAAAGATGACAGAGACATGGTTTCCCTCCTCCCGAAGGACTCTTAGCATCTCGATCCCATCCATCTTCGGCATACGGATATCGGAGATGATCAGATCCGGGTTGTATTTGCGGCACGCCTCCAGGCCCTCCAGGCCATTGGCCGCCTCTCCGGCCACCATGCAGTCTAAGGACGCCCAGTCCGTCTCCATGACAATTCCTTTTCTCACAAATACCTCGTCGTCAATTACCAATACCTTAAGCATCTCATAACTCCTCTCCCTGTCTGACCGGAATCATGATGGTCACCTTCGTGCCTCCTTCTTCCGGCCTGCAGACCGACAGCCCATACTCCGCACCGTAGTGCAGCCGGATAATCGTATCCACATTGTAAAAACCGATATGTCCCAGCCGGAGCAGATCTTCCTCTCCGCCCTCTGACGGTATGCCCGCTCCTGCTGTCCGATTATTTAAATGGTTCAGTACCTCGTCGCTGATTCCGCAGCCGTCATCCATCACCTCTATAAAGAGCCGCTCCTCCTTCGAAAACGCCCTGACGAGGATATGGCCTTCCTCACAGTCTCTCAGCCCGTGTATCATGGCGTTTTCCACAATTGGCTGAACGACCAGTTTCGGAACCACACAGTCCGCAAGCTCCTCCGGAAGCTCGTAATCGAAACAGAATTTCCCCTGAAAACGGATCTTTTGTATCTCCGCGTAGCAGTCTACAAGCTCCAGTTCCTCCTTAAGAGTGATAAACTGGGCGTTGGATATGCTGGTCCGCAGAATCTTCGCCAGCTTTGCCGCCAGGGTGGCGATCTCCGGGATGTGGTTCGCCTTTGCGACCCATTTCATCGTATCCAGTGTATTGTACAGGAAATGGGGATTCAGCTGGGCCTGCATCATTGCGATCTGTACCTCGTTCAGCTTCTTCTGCTGGCTGACCTGCATTTCCATATAGGTCTTCAACTCCGACGCCATGGTGTTGAAGCTGCCGGACAGCTGGCCAAACTCATCATTCCTCGTGGAAATGACCCTCGCGTCGAGATTTCCGTTCTGCACCTCGTGCATGGCCTCATTCAGGCTCTGGATCGGACGCGACAGATGGTTGCTCATCTTCGCAGCCACCGCCACACAAAGCATCAGACTGGCGGCCGTCATGACGATCAGCACGCTGTACATGGATTTTGTCGTGTCAGCCGTAAATACCTTCGGCCGCAGAAAGACGCTGTAGAGTCCCGTCCCGCCGATCTCAGAAATATAGATGCTGTTATTATGAAATGGCTCATCAACTGCCGCGCCCGCCATCAGGCGGTGCCTCAGAACCGTCCCGATCTCCTCACGGACCGCGGTTCCCGTACTGTAGACCGTTTCCCAGAAGCTGTTTAAGATACAGACGCCATCCTGGCTGCCGTAAGTTCCGCCCAGGATCTTTTCAAAATTGGAGCCATTGATACTCACAAGAACATACCCCACGCTGCTGTCATCGGAATCCAGGATGGGACGGGCGGCCCGCAGAAGAATATTGGACGATCCTGAATATTCCTTCTCACGCCGTACGGTCATCTCGTCCGGGTGGGCCTCCGCCACCTTTAAGATTCCCCAGTAAACCGGAAGCTGGGTGTGAAACATGCCTGCGCCGGTAGAGTAGAGGCAGACGCCTTCTTCCGAGTAGAGATCAAACTGAGCCATCTCCCGCAGGCTGGCAGTCTCCTCGTACAGCTTCGCATAGACCGCGCTTCTGCCCCGGTTGCCGGATTCCCTGATGGAAGCCGCAATCTCCGGCTCTTCACTCAGATGCAGCGTAACCTCGTCGATGGTCTGAAACAGGGTGGTCAGCTTTTCTTCCATGACAGCCGCCTGTTCCATATCTTTTTTCTGGTAGTCGCGTTCCAGCTTCACTTTGAACATCTGAATCAGGAAGATACAGCTGAGTACCAGAGGAAGCAGCGCGACGGCCACAAAACTTACGAGAAGTTCCCGTTTAAACGATTTTCTGATAAAGTTCCACATGGCGATTCCTCTCTACCGGATCAGTTCCGACCACAGCGCCAGGATCTCTTCCTGATGCGCGCTGGCCCATTCGAGATCAAAATCCATGATCTTCATGTCTTCACCGGCCGTTTTCATCTGTAAATCCTTCCTCACTGTCCGGCGGCAGAACTGGTCCATAATCAGATTCTGGACATCGTCGCTGACCGTAAAATCAATGAACAGCTTCGCATTGTCCTCGTGGGGAGCCCCCTTGACCAGTGCACAGCCATCCGGCACGGTGCTGGTGCCTTCCTCCGGATAAATCATGGTGATATCCGCCCCTTTGGCTATCCGCTTTTTTGCTGTCTCCTCCAGTGTGATCCCGACGAGATGAATTCCCGTACTGACCTCATCCACGACCTCCCCGGAACCGGCTGAGACCTTTCCATCCAGCGCGGATACAAAGTCCTCCATCAGCTTCCACTCGTCCATGTCAAGCACCTGAATCATGGTAGCGAGAGCCGTATAGCTGGTACCCGATTTTCCAGGCGCCGCAAATGCGATTTTCCCCCGCCACTCGTCATCTAAAAAGTCCTTCCAGCTGTGAGGCGCCGCCTCCGCACTTACCAGCTTGTTGTTGTAGATAAACACGATAGGAAGCTCCGTAAACGCGGTCCAGCTGTCATCCGGAGACAAATACCTGTCGTCCAGTTTATCGCTCAGCTTGCACCGGTACGGCTCAAAATACTCCCGGTAAGCCTCATAGCTTTCCACTCCGCCTCCGAACATGATGTCACACGTCTGCTGTCCCGCTTCCCGGCCGATGGCCTCTAAAAGCTCGGTGGAACCGCCGTCCCTCACCTCGACCCATATGCCGGTCCGCTCTTCGAACTCCCTGATAATAGGGCCGTATACTTCCTCTTTATGGGAGGTGTATACGATCAGCTTTTTGTCTTCGCTGACTCCGTAACCATCCGCCTGCCGCCTGGCCTCGGTTCCGGCCGCGGCCGCGGGACCGGTTTCTTCTGTTTTGCTGCATCCATATAAAACGGCGGACAGCAGGATCAACAGGGCCATACATATCATGGTCCTGACAGCCTGCTTCCGCCGAATTTGTTTTTCCGATCTGATAAACTCGTTCATAAGTCCCTCCCCCTGGAGCATCACTTTTTCCATTATACCATCTTAGGGAGAGATTTCCAATATGGACTCATACTCTTATTTAACTGACTTTATTCTATCATGTTCTATCCAGGATGTCTATATCCTGGCAGTATACAGGCGCGGTCGATCGACTGAGAGGCGGATTTACGAGATCCACGCCCCGTCGCTCCCCACAT
>OBUZ01001090.1_pt1 | contig 9906 bp, 7 predicted proteins | sample 1494961 | NCBI WGS metagenome assembly OBUZ01 (sample SAMEA2579939, study PRJEB22360) | human gut metagenome | biome: human gut; feature: human-associated habitat; material: faeces | place: Denmark | collected 2008/2010
CGGATGCTTTGAGAGGGAGGGACGCTTCTATTCTGTCGGGGAGGGCGAGGGGTTCTTTGTGGGCTTTCCGGATAACAGCAGATACTCCATTCAGGAAAACGGCGATGACGCCTGGGAATTTTTGTATCTGCATTTTGACGGTCCGGCGGCGGAGGCATTTGCCGGGAAGATAAAAGAGCTTTATCCGGCTGTCTTTTCACTGGGAAAGGCCAGTCTGCCCATACGTATGGCATTGGAGCTGCAGGAGAGACTGACACAGGGAGGAAGGCTTCAAAAATATGAAGGGGGAGAATTTCTTTATCAGTTTCTATGCGCGTTGCTCCGGGAAGCAGAGCGTCCCCAAACGGCAGCAGGGGGATCGATTGTGGACTGTGCGGCTGCTATTATGAAAGAGGAATATTTTAGTCTTCAGAGCCTGGAGGAGCTGGCCGCCCGCCTGCATGTCTCCCCCGAACATCTCTCCAGGACATTCACATCTGAAATGGGAGTCAATCCGAATGCTTATTTAACGGAACTGCGTCTGCAGTCGGCCCTGAATGATCTGCTGGACAGTGAAGAAGGCGTGGCTGCCATAGCGGAGAAAAACGGGTTCACAAGCGGAAATTATTTTATCAAAGTTTTCCGGAAGCATGTTGGAATAAGTCCGGGCAGATACAGAAAAGAAAGGAAAGAGAGGCTCTGTAAGAGACGCTGAGGGGCGCCATTCCTCTCATGTCTGAAGACACGGGTCTCCAGGTGCATTTATGAAAAAAGAGAGAAGAAAGCTCTGTTTACTGCTTTTTGGCGTCATACTGCTTACGGGCTGCCACATGGTGAAGGAGGTAAGGACAGACCGTATAGAGCCGCAGGAATATGCCAGGGCCTCTCTGTTCTGCGATGTGAATTTCTGGGAGCCTCCTTCCTGGGACACGGCGGAAGGGACGATTACAGGAGAGATATCCAAAAAAACGGGCCTTGCGCTGGATATCAATGTGCCTGTACAGAATGCGGGTATGCAGCTTAAGCTTATGCTTTTAAATGACCGGCTTCCCGATATTATCACCCTTACAGATACGACTGTGATCAGTCAGTTAGTTTCCTCTGAAAAGGTGTGGAAGCTGGAGGAATTTCTGAAGGAGTACTGTCCTGACTCCGAGATATTGAGAAATTTCCCTCAGGATATAAAGGAGAAGCTGATTGAGCGGGATGGGGACTGGTATGCTTATCCGTCTCATATGAATTCCCTGGATGCCCGGAGGATATGGAAGCCAAGCTCTAAATTCTATGAAGAGTGGAAATTGTATAACGACAATAACGGAATTATCTGGAACAGGGCGCTGATGGAACAGGCCGGAATTACGTTGGAGGAGCTTGAAACGGAAGAGCAGGTGATGGCGGCGTGGGAAAAAGCGTCCCGTATGGAGACGTTGGACAGCAAAGAGAAGGTGATCCCTCTGCTGGTGGATGGAAAGGATTACATCGATCCGACCGTTAAATTTTTGCTGTACACATTCGGGGCGGAATATACAGACCAGGATGGCGCATACAGAGATATTATTCTAAGCCCCCAGGCGGAGCGGGCGCTTCTGTTTTTAAATGAAGCCATGAGGGCGGGATATACATATCCGGAACAGCTTACCTATGAGAATGAGAAAATAAAAAGGATTCTGGCGCAGGGAAACGTCCTCTGCTTTATCGGAAATGTGGCGAACAGCGGGATTACTTTCACGGAATGGGTTTCTTCGGGACCGATCCTGTCCTCCCATGGGGACTCGCCGGCTCTGGGAAGAAACCTGGAGGCCACGACTGGCTGGATGAATACTTTTATTTCAAAAGAATGCGAAAATCCGGAGAAGGTTGCTGTCTGGCTCGACTATATGTGCAGCGAGGAAGGACACATGCGCTGGCAACTGGGCGCCGAGGGGGTCGATTATATTACCACTGACGGGGGATTAAAGAAAAGGACAGAAGCAGGAAGACAGAAAATGGCAGATTACAGCCAGACTGGAATCGGAACCTGGTGGATGTTTATGAATACGGCATGGGAGCGCAGTATATATGCAGAACCGGATGAGGGCAGCGAAGAGTGGGCGGAACAGAAAATACATACCGCCTTCGGGAGAAGCAGCCATACGAAGTGTTATGATATCGCACTGCTGCCTTTAGAGACGCAGAGTATTCCTTTAGAACGCACGGATATAAGGGCGCTGGATATACGAATCAAAGCTTATAAGAACAGGCAGATTCTCCGCATCATTCTGGCGGAAAGCAGGCAGGAGGCAGCGTCACTCTATCAGGAGATGGTAAGTTCGTTGGATAGTATGGGACTCCGGAGGCTGGATAACTTTAAGAATCAGCTATACCTTGAAAACTGCAGAAAATATGGAGAAAATAGCGGGAAGGCGAGTTCGGATAAATAGGTGGCGTAAGATGTTAAAAAAGATGAAAAACAGTCTGCTGCTGCAGCTTATTGCTTTTGCCGCGCTGATTCTTTTTTTCCTGACGGCGGCATTTGTGATAACGAGAGAATATTCAGGACAGATGCTTCGGGACAGGACCATAGAATTAAATGACAGGCTTCTGCAGCAGACGGAAAGTAAGATTATTAAATTTTATGAGACGGTGAATGATGTGGCGACCGCTATGGTATATACACCTGCCGTTTATGAATATTTTTCCATGGACCCGGTGACCCGCGTCATGATGTCAGAGGAGATTGGGGCTATTTTTTCTAATACGGTCCTTCTGGAAGACAGCATTGCGGGAATTTATCTGTACGATACCGGTTTAAATCAGATTGCAGAGATGGGAAAAAATATTGCGCATCAGTCTCTTGCCGATCATCTCAGACAGAAGTTGGAGTTTGGGGATAAGTTTTTTATGAAGCAGAACGGAGTGGGGTTCTATCCTGCCTATTTTCCGGTATACGATTTAAATAACCAGAAGTATGGAATCGAGACAGGCATGTGCATGATGATTCTGAAGGCGGACAGCTTAAAGGAGCTTCTGGAGGATTCCCAGGTGACAGTAAATACCAGAATATATCTTCTGGACAGTAAAAATCATGTTTTGGCCTCCAGAGGGGATACAGAGACAGAGAATCTGTCCGGGGAGATGCTTGTAAGCTCAAAAGAATACTTTACGAGAGTGCAGGAGGTGGTGGGGTATGGTTGGAGGATCGTCAGCAGAATCCCGACAGGAGAGATGGCGGTCAGCAGCGAGGAAAGCGGTAAATTTGTTGCCATTGCCTATGTACTGGCAGGACTGCTGCTGGTCCTTTTCGTATACTTCATTTACAGGCGAATGGTGGAGCCTGTTCATCAGATGGATCAGTTTATCAGGGAGATTGTGGAGAATCCCGGGAAGAGAATGGAAGTCAGAAGAGAGGATGAACTCGGCATTGTGGCGCTCAATCTAAACCGGATGCTGGATACTCAGCAGAAGATGAATCTGGAAATGCAGTACTCTCAGAAAAAGATGTATGAGGCGGAGCTTGCAAAAAAGCAGCTTCAGGTCCTGGCGTACCGCAACCAGATCAATCCCCATTTTCTGTATAATACGTTTGAATGTATCTGCTCCATGGCGCTCTATTACGAGGTGGAGGACATCGCGGAGCTTACTATGGCGTTGTCAAAGGTGTTCCGATTTGCCGTAAAGGGGAGTAATGTGGTTACCGTGGAGGAAGAAGTGAGTTATATCCGGGAGTATGCGAAGATTATCGACTACCGGTTTGGTGGAACGATTGAAGTCCACATTTCTATGGATGAGGAGGTAAGGAATAACCGGATCATCAAGCTTATGCTGCAGCCTCTGGTGGAAAATGCCGTATTTCATGGCCTGGAACAGAAGATGGATGACAGGGAGGTTCATGTTGTAATCAGGAAACAGTGGGCTGATCATATTGTGTTCCGGGTGGAAGACAATGGGTGCGGGATACCGGAGGAGAAGCTGAACAGCCTGCGGGCTGGCCTTGAGGAACCAAACGAGGGAAAGAAGGGGATTGGGATTGCCAATATCTATCAGAGATTAAAGCTGTTTTATGGAGATGATACCGTATTTTTGATTGACAGCAGGATCGATAAAGGAACCAGAATTACGATCGTAGTACCGGATCATGTGGAAGAAGGGGGAAATTAAATGTTTAAAGTATATCTCGCGGATGATGAAACCTGGGTGGCGATAGGCATTAAAAAACAGATCGAGAAGGCAGGTCTGCCTTTTTCTGTAATCGGGGAAGCGAACAATGGCGTGACGGCCTTTGAAGAGATTGTGGAGAAAAAGCCGGATGTGCTGATTACGGATATCCGTATGCCCGGCTTAAACGGTCTGGAACTGCTGGAAAGACTGAAAAAGAAGGAGATTGCTGTGAAGGTGGTATTTATAAGCGGCTATGCGGAATTCGATTATGTTCAGTCTGCGCTCCGCATGGGTGCTTTCGACTATCTCCTAAAGCCTGTAGAGCAGGAAAAGCTGTGTGAGGTTTTGGAAAAGCTGGGGAATGCGTTCCGGAGGGAGCGGGGGGAAGAGACAGAACCGGAACCGGAGGAGCCTGTTAATCCGACGGTTATGAAAAAGATCATCAGTGAAATTCAGGAGAATTACACCAGCAATATCTCCCTTTCCGGATTGGCAGAGCTATACGGACTCAGTACCGGATATTTAAGCAGCCAACTGAAATCAGAACTGGGGCTTTCTTTCTCAGAATATACTGTATCGAAGCGAATCCAGAAGGCAAAGGAGCTTCTGGCGGATGAAAGCCTGTCCGTAGAGGTTATCGGTGAGATGGTGGGGTATAATGATTATTTCTATTTCACTAAGGTATTTAAGAAAAATACGGGGATTTCGCCCAGCAAATACCGGAAGAATCTGTAGCAGCCTGTAAAAATACATAAAATATCGAATGAAAAGTGAGTAAAATTAAAAATAATACCAAAATACGAAAATAATTGCATATGCATTCTGCGGCCACGGGTTTATAATATAGTCAGTCAATGGAGAAACAGAAAAGACGCCATAATGGCCATGAGTTTTTCTCTTTTTGAAACCGGTTTCTAACAGAATGCAGACAGCAGAGTTATGAGCAGAAATCAGGCAGGTGTGAATATGGGAAGAGAGAACATAAGCATTTATGAAATTGCAAGGGAAGCGAAGGTTTCTCCGGCTACCGTATCCAGAGTTCTTACGGGAAATGCCAGAGTAAGTGATGAAAAAAGGACAAGAGTAGAACGGTTGATTGAGCGGTATGATTTTAAACCAAACGCTATGGCGAGAAGCTTAAGCAATACCAGAACAGGAATCATAGGCTTTCTGGTGCCGGATATCCGGAACCCCTTTTATGCCACAATGGCGGTTGCATGTGAGTGGGAGGCTAACGAAAGAGGATACAGCCTTATGCTCGGCAATTACTTAAGCAGTATGGAGCTCCAGGAAAAGAAACTGTACCATATGCTGGAGCTGCGGGTGGATGCGCTGATTATCAGCGGCGGAAAGGTGGACGAGATGGCCTCGGACGAAGAGTACGTGAGCCGGATGAATCAGATTGCAGACAGAATACCCGTGGTGATTACCGGAAAGCTGGAAGGAAGCGACTGCTACCAGGTCAGTGTAGATGAGAAAAAGGCGGCGGATGAGATTGTAGAGTATCTGATCCGGTGCGGCCATGAAAAAATATTTCTGGTAGGCGGAAGAAAAGATGTGAGATCTACTTACGCAAAAAGGGTCAGCTACAGAGACTGTTTGAGAAAACACGGCATTGAATTCCTGCCCCAGAATATCATCGAGACGAAGGAGTATTCAGTGGAATGCGGATTTTCGGTCATGAATGAGATATTTGACAGAGGAAGCGCGCTTCCTACCGCAGTGATAGCAGTGAATGACTTTATGGCAATGGGAATCATGCAGTCCATAAGGCAGCACGGCTTAAGCATACCGCAGGATATATCAGTGGTGAGTTTTGACGATACGTATATTGCACAGTCGGAAACTCCGCGCCTGACAAGCTCCGGTTACCAGTACAGCCTGTTTGGCAGAACGCTGATCGACACGGCGATAGCTGCGGTTGAGGGCAGAGAAGTACCGAAGCTGCAGCTTCTTCCGCCTAAACTGGTTATACGGGAATCCAGCAGATAGAGAATCCTTCCGGGAATTCAGGAGTTGGTTTTTGTGTTTGTTGAAACCGGTTTCAAAAAAGAGATAAGGAGGAGAAAAAGTGAAAAACCAGAAAAACAGAGAGGGTACGGCAATGAGGACCGTTCCGCCAAAGACATTCTTAAAGAAGGTGAAGGATAACAGAACCCTTCTTCTTATGTGTCTGCCGGCGGTGTTGTTTTTTATCGTATTCAGTTACTGTCCCCTGCCGGGCGTGTACATCGCGTTTACAAATTATAATTTCCGGGACGGAATATTTGGAAGCCCGTTTGTAGGGTTCAAAAACTTTGAATTCCTGATCCAGTCAGGCCAGTTGTGGCTGCTGACGAAAAATACGCTGTTGTACAATGTGGCGTTTATTCTGCTGGGCAACGTGATGCAGATTACCCTGGCCATCATGCTTAATGAGGTGAGGGCGAAATGGTTCAAGAAGATATCCCAGACAATCATGTTTCTGCCCTATTTCATATCGGCGGTACTGATCGGCGCAATCGCTTTCAACATCCTTAACTACGACACCGGCGCGTTAAACACCCTGATACGTGAGACAGGAGGCGACCCTGTCAAGATCTACAGCATGGCTGGCGCGTGGCCTTTCATTATCTTTTTCTGCCAGATGTGGCAGCAGACAGGGTACGGCTCCGTGGTCTATTTCGCGGCGATCTGCGGAATCGACTCCGGTATGATGGAAGCGGCGGAGGTTGACGGCGCGACGAGCTGGCAGAGAATCCGCTACATTATTCTTCCGAGTTTGAAACCGACCTTTATTATCCTCCTGCTCTTTGCGCTGGGCGGCATCATGAGAGGAAACTTTGGCCTTTTCTGGAATCTGGTGGGCAATAATTCCCAGCTCTTCCAAACGACAGATATTATTGAAACCTTTGTTTACCGTACGATGACGGCACAGAATAACTTTTCTACCTCATCGGTGGTCGGTCTCTATCAGTCGGTCTTCGGTTTTGCCCTGGTTATGTTCAGCAACTGGCTGGTAAAACGGATTGATTCGGACTATGCGCTGTTTTAAGAAGAGAGGTGAAAAACATGGAAAAACAACAAGGATCAAAAATCAGGAAATCCTTCAGTACCTGGATTGTAAAGGTTATCTCATATACTGTAATTATTCTGTTTGCAGCCATATGTCTCCTCCCTTTTATTCTTATTGTATCGGCTTCGTTCAGCACGGAGACGGTCATCATGAAAGAGGGATTTGGACTTCTCCCAAAGGGATTTACACTGGACGCGTTTAAATGGGTGTTCCGTTATCCTAAAATGATCATAGGCTCCTACACGGTAACGATTCTTCTGACGGCGTGCGGCACGTCCATTGGCCTGTTTCTTATCGCCATGACCGGGTATGCGCTGCAGAGAAAGGATTTTCCGTTCAGAAATGCACTGTCCTTTTTCATCTACTTTACCACCCTGTTCAGTGCGGGGATGGCGCCGACTTACATATGGGTTTCCCGTTATCTTCAGCTAAAAGGAAGCTATATGGCTGTTCTGCTTCAGCTTTTGATGACTCCATGGCTGATTATTCTTATGAAGAATTTTACAAAATCAGTTCCTTACGAAATCACGGAGTCAGGAAAGATCGACGGGGCCGGCGACTTCAGGATTTTTATCTCTCTGATTCTGCCGATGATGAAACCTGCTCTGGCAACTGTGGGACTGTTCCTGGCGCTGGGCTACTGGAATGAATGGTATCTCTCTTCCCTTTATCTTGGCTCGCAGGTAGATTACAAACCTCTTCAGTATTATCTATACAATATTATCAATCAGGCGGCCGCACTGAAAAATTCCATGGCCGGTGCTGCGGTAACGGTTGCAGACCTTCCGACCAACACTTTAAAGATGGCTACGGCAGTGGTGGCGACAGGACCGATCGTATTTCTGTATCCGTTTGTACAGAAATACTTTATCACCGGTATTACAGTAGGAGCAGTCAAAGGCTGAGTACAGGCTTTACGTTTTCAAAAACTTTTAAATAAAATGTCAGGAGGATTATGATGAGAAAAGCAAATTGGGCAAAGAGAATTATGGCGCTGTCTATGGCGGTGGTCATGGCGGGAAGTTTGACAGCCTGCGGCAGCAAGGGGGGCGGCAGCGCTTCGGCGGTGAAGGCAGATGGAAGCGTGGACACCTCCAGCCATGAGGTGGTCAACATGCTGGTTCTTGGAAACAAACCGAGCAATGGAAGATATGAGGCGATGTTAAAGGAGCTGAACAAGGTTCTGACTGAAAAAGTAAATGCGGAGCTGAAGCTTACTTACGTGGAATGGGCAGACTGGCAGACCCAGTATAATACCCAGCTTTTAAGCGGAGATTCTTCTCTGGATATCATTACAACAGCGACAGACTGGCTGTATGGCTGGGAAAATGCACAGAAGGGCGCATTTCTTCCACTTACCGAGGATATGCTGAAAACGTATGCGCCGAAGACGTATGAGCAGGTAGAAAAAAACGGAAACTGGGACATCTGCAAAATAAATGACGAAATCATGTTCATCCCCGAGGATCATTACACCCAGTATACGAATCACGGAATGTTCTACCGCGGCGACTGGGCGAAGGAGGCAGGGCTTCCGGACGGAAATATCACGGAGTTCGATCAGCTTCTGACTTATTTTAAATATGTCAAGGAAAACAAGGAAGATGTCATTCCGTGGGATGCAGGAAAGAACAACATAGGCTTACTTCTCCAGGGATATATTCTGTCCAAGTCAAATTACCGACCGATTATCGGCTGTAATGTAGGCAACTATGAATTCTGGTTTACCTCGAAGGAAGACCCTTACACAGTTACCTCTCCGTTTATGGAGGATGATGTGATATACGGGGCAGCAGAGCTGATGAAAGAGATGAATGATATAGGTGTATGGCGTGAGGATGCCTTAAACTATGACGGCGATACCCGGGCAGCGATGTATGCGGGAACCTGTGCGGCAGACCAGCATCACAGCCAGACTTACTATACTCAGGTAAAGCAGAATATGGATGTGAAGCAGCCCGGTTCCGATGCGAAGATGTATTACTGGGGTCAGGAAAACGATAATGTTTCAAAGCCGTTAAAAACCCATGGCGCTGCTGCAATCAATGCAAACTCCAGTCATCCGGAACGAGCTCTGATGGTCTACGATCTGCTGCGCAATGATGAAGAGTGCTACCGCTATATTAACTACGGAATAGAAGGAACCGATTATATCGTAACAGAAGACGGTAAGTTAAGCCATCCGGAAGGCTGGGATGAGGCAACGGACAAGGTAGACGCCAATTTCTGGTGCGGGCGGAACGATGATCTGGAGCTTATGGATGTAAACTGGTGGGATGGCATGGACCAGATGATCGCAAATTATAATAAGATAGCATACGACTATGAACTGGAAAATCTGATCATTGACAAGACTTCGATTGAGACACAGCAGGCAGCGCTTGCCAATGTATTATCGGAATACATTCCTCAGCTTGGATTCGGTAAATATGAGGACCCCCGCAAGGCAATCGATGAAATGAGAGAAAAGCTGAAAGCGGCCGGATATGATGAGGTAAAGGCGTCAATTCAGAAGAATATGGATGCGTTTGTAGAAGAAAATGGACTGAAGAAATAAAAGAGGTTTACGAAAGGAAAGGGGATGCTGCTCTGCGGCAGTCCTCTTTTCCTGTATCAGAAAAACAATAGATGGGACGCCAGGTTCGGCGCCTTGCGAAACCGGAAGAAAGAGAGGCGGTTAAGTGTATTATGAGATAAACGGCGGCATACTGCCGAAAGTCAGGCTGGTGGACAGG
>OBUZ01001094.1_pt1 | contig 9878 bp, 10 predicted proteins | sample 1494961 | NCBI WGS metagenome assembly OBUZ01 (sample SAMEA2579939, study PRJEB22360) | human gut metagenome | biome: human gut; feature: human-associated habitat; material: faeces | place: Denmark | collected 2008/2010
CGCACTCCAAAGAGTGCAAACGGTCCCCGCAGGAATTCATTCCGGCCGGATTCCCCCTCACGACAGTCTAAAACCCGGGGACTGAAGACTCAGCCACACCACTCCCGCCACACCGGACATGGTCCGCTCCGGACGTGTCCCCCCCAACCTCTGTTAAATACTTGCAACTATGCTTCCTTTTATGGTATGATTTGGAGGAACTATTTTCAGAAAGAGACAGAAAAGAGGAATATACATGTTAGACGTTTGTCTGCTTGGAACAGGGGGAATGATGCCGCTGCCATACAGGTGGCTGACATCGCTGATGACCCGCTGCGACGGAAGCAATTTATTAATAGACTGCGGAGAAGGTACGCAGGTAGCGCTGAAGGAAAAGGGATGGAGTCCGAAGCCTGTGGATGTGATATGTTTTACCCATTACCATGCGGATCATATCAGCGGCCTGCCGGGACTTCTGCTGACCATGGGCAATGCTGAGAGAACGGAGCCGGTGATTATGATTGGGCCGAAGGGCCTTGAAAGAGTGGTGGGAGCGCTTCGGACAATTGCGCCGGAGCTGCCTTTTCCCCTCCGTTTTATAGAACTGTCGGAGCCGAGAGAGCAGTTTCAGATCGGACCTTACGTAATAGATGCCTATAAGGTGAACCACAACGTAACGTGTTATGGATATTCAATTTCCATTCCGAGAAAAGGCAGATTTGACGTGGAGCGGGCCAGGCAGCAGCAGATCCCCCAGAAATACTGGAACAGACTCCAGAAGGGGGAGACGGTGCAGGACGGAGAGAGGACGCTGACTCCGGATATGGTTCTGGGCCCTGCGAGGAAGGGAATCCGTGTCACCTACTGTACCGACACAAGGCCGGTTCCGGTCATTGCCGAATATGCAAAAGAGGCGGATCTTTTTATCTGTGAGGGGATGTACGGCGAGGACGGAAAGGAGTCCAAAGCCAGAGAATATAAGCACATGACCATGTATGAGGCGGCCAGCCTGCACAGATGTGGCTGACTCACTACAGCCCGTCCCTTAACAGACCGGAAGAATATATGGACAAGGTCAGAGAGATATTCCCTGAGGCGAAGGCAGCAAAGGACGGCTGGACGGCGGAACTGGGATTTGAGGAAGATTAGGAATCGGGAGGACGTCATGAAGAAACATACAGCAGACGGGGACGTTTATATTCTGGCGATTGAAAGCTCCTGCGATGAGACTGCGGCTGCCGTAGTTAAGAACGGCCGGCAGGTGCTTTCGAATGTTATATCGTCACAGATTGCCCTTCATACACTTTATGGAGGGGTAGTACCGGAGATTGCTTCCAGAAAGCATATTGAGAAGATAAACCAGGTCATTGAGAGTGCGTTAAAAGAGGCGGAGATGACCCTGGAAGAGATTACGGCAATTGCCGTCACCTATGGCCCGGGGCTTGTAGGCGCTCTTTTAGTGGGAGTGGCCGAGGCAAAAGCGCTGGCGTATGCGGCCGGAAAACCGCTGGTGGGCGTACACCATATAGAGGGCCACGTATCGGCCAATTTTATAGAAAATGAAGATTTAGAGCCTCCTTTTGTGTGCCTGATTGTATCGGGGGGACATACCCACCTGGTGATCGTGAAGGATTACGGGGAGTTTGAGATAATCGGAAGGACGAGGGACGATGCCGCCGGCGAGGCGTTTGACAAGGTGGCGAGGGCTGTCGGACTGGGATATCCGGGAGGCCCCAAGGTTGATAAGGCCGCGCAGGGCGGTAATAAACATGCAATAGAATTTCCAAGGGCAAAAGTCGGGGACAATCCTTATGACTTCAGCTTCAGCGGCCTGAAATCAGCGGTTCTCAATTACATTAACCATGCAAAGATGACAGGAGAAGAGATTGTGGTTCCTGATTTGGCCGCATCCTTTCAGAATGCCGTGGTGGAGGTGCTGGTTACAAGGACGGTTTTGGCGGCAAAAGAATATGGTTACGACAAGGTGGCAATCGCAGGAGGAGTTGCATCCAATACGGCTCTCCGTGAGGGGATGAAGGAGGCATGCCAAAAGGCAGGGCTTAAGTTCTATTATCCGTCACCGGTTTACTGTACGGATAATGCCGCAATGATTGGCGTGGCGGCCTACTATGAATATATAGGCGGTTCCAGGGCAGGATGGGATCTCAATGCGGTGCCGAACCTGAAATTGGGAGAACGGTGATGGCGGATAGAGAAGGCAAAAGAACGGCGGCCATAGTGCTGGCGGCAGGGAAAGGAAAGCGGATGAACAGCGGCATCCGGAAGCAGTATATGCTTTTGGACGGCAGACCGCTTGTCTATTATTCGCTGAAGCAATTTGAACAAAGCGCGGTCAGCGATATTATTCTTGTTACAGGAGAGGACGAGAGGGAATTTTGCCGGAAAGAGATCGTGGAGCGGTATGGAATCGGTAAGGTTATGGCTGTGGTCTCCGGCGGTAAAGAGCGCTATCACTCTGTTTATGAGGGACTCAAATACCTGGGAAGCCGGGGCGGCTACGGTCAGGGGGATTATGTCATGATCCATGATGGAGCCAGGCCGTTTGCAGATGGGGAAATAATCGGCCGTGTGATGGAAGATGCCGTTCTTTACGGAGCCTGTGCAGCCGGAATGCCGTCCAAGGATACGGTGAAGCTGTCCGATGACGACGGATTTGCAAAAATGACGCCGGATCGGAACAAGGTCTGGATGATTCAGACCCCCCAGGGATTTTCCTATCCCCTGCTCATGGAAGCCTATGATAAGATGATGAGCTTTGAGGAATACCAGGAAGGCGTTACCGACGACGCCATGGTGGTGGAGTCGATGACAAACGTAAAGGTGAGGCTGACAAAAGGATCTTACCGGAATATTAAGGTGACAACGCCGGAGGACATGTTTGTGGCGGAGGCGTTTCTGAAATAAAATAGGCAGTACGGACAGAGCAGGGACTTCGGTTGCTGCTCTTTTTCATTTAACAGGAAAGTTCTCCTGTTAAATGAAAACCGCTCCGCAGAGGATCGCAGCTCTAAAGAGGGCTTGTTCACTAAGCATGTTACATTCGCTAAGTGAGCCAATGCCTGCGGCGGCAGGGAATCATGCCGCCGAAACTTATTTCTTCTGGAACTGCTTCAGGAAGAATTCGGTAAACGCCTTTACCTCCTCATCTTGGGAAACATAAACATACAGCTTTTCGTCCTCCAGCCAGTCACAGACTTCGATACCGATATAGCTTTTTCTGTCCGGGTAAATGATAAAAGCGTTGGTGGGGAACTTATTCTGATATGCTTTCAGTATTTCGCTCCGCTGGTAGAATGCGGCATCACCGCAGCCGGACAAATCGGGAACAGTAGGAACGACAACGATAGTTTGGCTGCTTTCATTCCAGCCTACGATCAGATTGCCGATTTTCGTTTTGCTGCCGTGGACAATGCCGTAATTAAAACGGCTCACATCTTCCGTGAAGCCAAAAAGTATTTTGTAGTCCTCTCCGTTTTCTACCGCTTGATTGAACAAGGCGCGCATTTTCTTACGGTTGGCATCACTTTTTGCCATGTCCACCTGGGGCCCCTTGAACAGATTTCCGAATAATCCCATGATTTAATTCCTCCTATGCTAATACTTTACAGTTACTTTGCAACTTTTGATTAAAGCGCAGAAATACTTCAGATTGGCCGAATGTCTGACGCCTCTGGAACCGTGACCGTAAGCGTCATTTAATTACGATTGTGTAAATGAAAGTATTTAAATGGATTATACTGGAATTCTTTAAGAAAAGCAAGCCTGTCCATAAAGAAAACAGCGCATCGGTTCATACGATGCGCTGCCGCTAGTCACTGCTGTCCGCCAGCGAGGCCAGATATCTGGAAAGGGCGGTGGCCTGGGCCCGGGCCGTCCGTTCTAATTCCTCCGGGAAGAAAAATGGGAGCGATCGGGCCGCCGAGTTGTAGATCAGAACCACCGAGAGGATTAGATTGCCTAATTCTTTGGGCGTACATTTTTCTTCCGGTATGTGCCAGAGGGAGAGAAGCTCTCCGTAAAAAGCCGCCTGTCCTTTTTGGAACGCCTCAAGCTCCTCAGGGGTCAGATGTTTGCTGACAAGCACCTCCTCTTCCTGGGTCATGACAAAAAAGTGGTGCTGGCGGCTGTCAATCATCATTTTCAGAAAATGGTTGATCCGATCCTCCACGGAAGCGTCCCGTTTGGCAATATCATCCCGTACCGTCTCAAGCAGCAGGGAAATTTCATAATCGATGATGTGAAGAACCAGCTCTGCCAGAGAAGCGTAATAGTTCCCATAAAAGAACGGCTTTGAAATTCCCACTGCCTGAAGAATGTCCTGGAGCTTTGTCCCTTTCAGCCCCCTCTGGGACAGCATTTCCAGCCCTACGGACAATAAATCCTGCCCTACCTGTTTCCGTTCCTGCTCTGAATATGCCTTTTTTGACATGGCCGTGCCTCCGTTTCTGCCGATATACAAACAGTTTACCACAGATGCGGGTGAATTGTCATGGTTTGACACAAAAGAAGAAAAAAGCTTTACAAATGTTTTACCAGTCTATGATATTACGTTTTACACGAATATTATAAAATTAAGAAATCAGAATTAACGAATTGAATAACTGAGGAATGGAGAAAACACAAATGAGAAAGAACATACTTAGAAAAACAGCGGCTCTGTTTACCTGTGTCGCAGCGGCAGCATCCTTAACAGCCTGCCGGTCCGGCAGCACTTCGGCGGATTCCGCTCCGACAGCGGCCGCCGAAACGGTTGCCGATACGGCAGAAAATACGGAGGAGGCGTTAACCGGTACAAATGACGGTTCCCAGGAGGGCAGGGTAACTCAGACAAAGCCTCTGGTGGTGTATCTGAATGATTTTGACGCTGTAATTCCGGAAATGTTCAAGGAGGCCACCGGCTATGATGTGGAAGTGGTATCAGGCAACGGCGCCGAGACAATGTCGCGGATTGCCGCGGAAGTCGGGAATCCCCAGTGGGATGTGGTTTGGATTGACTCCATGTATGACGTATATAACCTGGCCGGTGAGGGACAGCTTCTGACAGACTGGGAACCGGAGAATGCCGCCATTCTGACGGAGTTTTCAAGGAACCTGGTTCCGGATAATAAATGCTTTTATCCGACCGGTATCCATGCGGCAGGCGTGCTTGTATACCGCACCGATGTATTTACAGAAGCAGACGCTCCAAAAACCTTTGCGGATCTGACAGATGAAAAGTACAGCGGAAAAGTCGGCATGGCGGATCCCGGCGTTGCAGCCCCGGCCTACCCTCTGGCAGCTTATTTTATGGACAGCCTGGGACTTGAGGGAGGAAAAGAATACTTCCAGACGATGTTTTCCCAGGGACTAAAGGTATTCCCTAAAAATCCGCAGGTCGTGCAGGCCCTTGCAAGCGGTGAGATTTCCGTGGCTCTGCTCCAGGAGACGAATGCCTATGATATGAAGGAAAGCGGCGAACCGATTTCGATTATCTGGCCGGAAGAAGGAGCGCCTGGTTCCACCCGTGTGGCGGCCATCAGCGCCGTTACGGAACAGGAGGAGATTGCTAAAGCATTTGTAAATTTCCTGCTGGATGCCGATACACAGCAGAAACTCGTTGACATGGGGGACGAAGGCTACTTTGAGCCGTCTGTAGAGGGCGTGGCTCTGAAGCCGGAACGTGACGCAAACGCCAGGATGGCTGTGGCTGATATTGAATTCGGCGCAGAAAATGAGGCTGACATCAAGGCCTGGTTTGCAGACATGTCGGCACAGTAAGAGCGGGGGAAAAATGAAAAGTAAGGATAATGCAGCGGGCTTTGGCATCCTTGCAATCCTGATTCTATTAGTACTGCTGCCGTTGGCGGCGGTACTATTTCAGGTTGTATGCCCGGGTCTGCAGATAGAAAAATTTGATCCGTCTAATTTAAAGCTGGTTCTGGATGTGTTTGTCCGCCCTCTGTGGAAAAAGGCATTTTTCAATTCCTTTTTCCTGAGTATCGGAACAACGGTGATTGGCCTGCTTCTGGCGGCGTTTCTTGCACATGTCAGAGTCAGATACAGCTTTTTCGGGGCGCGGTTTCTGGATATTGTAAGCTGGATTCTCATGATAGTGCCCTCCTTTATTCTGGCCCAGGGCTGGGTTTATTTTGCCTCCGGCAACGGGATTGCGAGTGCCTGGCTGGGGATTGAAGGAGTCGGCGGCTTTGTGTTCAGCTATTGGGGGCTGGTCTGCGTCATGGTGTTATGCAAATATCCCCTTGCCTATGTCACGATTAAAACTGCCATGGAATGGTATCCGTCCAGGCTGGTACACGCGGCCAGGATGAATGGGGCCAGTCCCTTTCGGGCGTGTCTTCCTGCCCAGCTGCCGCTCTGTATTCCGGCATACTGTTCGGCGGCCATGCTGATTTTTATGGATACGGTAGGCGACTATGGAATGTCGTCAACGATTACGGCTGTGTATTCGTTTCCGACCCTGCCTTATACGATTTACAGCGCTATCTGTTCTTCTCCGGTCCGTTTTGATATGGCCGGGGTCCTTTCGTTCTATCTGATGATTATGATCATGATTGCAATGATTATCCAGTACGCCGCTATGGGGAAACGAAAATTTGACTTTCTGGACAACGGGACGGAGCAGGTAACGCCCCAGCGTATCGGACGTATCAAATCGACGGCGCTCTCGGCAGTGACCTTCTGCTTCTGTCTGGCGGCTCTGGGGATTCCGGTTGGCTCCAATCTGATTATGTCGTTTTCAAGCTCGGTAAGTATCCAGCGGTTCCGGTTTACTCTGGATAATTATGCAAAAGTATTTCAAACGGGCAGTCAGCTTCTGACCGGCGTAAAGCACTCTTTAAGCCTGGCCGGGGTAGCGGCTGCCATCGGTATTATAATCGGTTTTTGTGTTGCCTATGTGCTGACTTATTCTCTGTTTAAATTAAAAAAGGTTATCGATATGATGACACTGATAGCAATGGCGGTTCCGGGAGTCGTGCTGGGTATTGGTTACATATTTGTCTGGAACCAGAAATGGCTGACGCCTTTGGGCCTGCATCTGTATGGAAAACCGTCTATTCTCGTTTTGGCCAGCGTGGCGGCGGCCATTCCGCTGATTAACCGTGTTCTGGTCGGAGGGATGGCGAAGGTGCCGAAAAGCCTGCTGATCGCGGCCCAGGTGCAGGGAGCCGGATTTGGAAGAAGAATGCGCACGGTTTTGCTTCCGCTTCTGCACGGCAGCGTAGTGTCGGCCGTTTTGGCCGCATTTGGGGGGAGCGGATTCAACCCGGCCCTTACTACGATTTTATATCCGCCGAACTACAGCACTCTGCCTGTTTACATCAGCGATTCATACAATGATTTGAAGTTCGGGTACGCGGCTGCCGCAACCATTGTGGGCGCTGCATTTATTATAGGGATTATGCTGATTTTGGAATACTTGATGAATCTTTCGAGGTCAGGTACCAACCGTCCGGCCTGTGCCGCCCGCAGTCCGCGCCGGAACCGCGCCGCAGAAACAGGCTGCGGCGACCGCTTCGCAGGTGATTCGCAGACACGTCCCTGACCCCGGCAAAGGTACGCTGCATGGAAATTTCATGCCGGGCAATATCAGAAAAAACGAGGAACAGAAATGGATAAAATATTGGAGATAAACGATGTAAGAAAGTTCTTTGGCAGAAAAGAAATCCTCAGGGGAATCAATTTTTCCGTTGAGGAGGGCGAAATTATCAGCGTATTGGGGCCTTCCGGGTGCGGGAAATCGACGCTGCTGAATATTATAGCGGGAATTTTACCCCTGGATGGAGGAACTGTTGCCATTCACGGGCAGCAGGTATCGGCGGCTGGCAAAATGGTTGCCATACAGGACCGCAGCATTAATATGGTTTTTCAGGATTTTGCCCTCTGGCCTCATATGAAAGCAAGGGAAAATATTTTGTACGGGCTGAAGGTGAAAAAACTGGGAAAAGAGGAAATGGAGAGCCGTCTTAATGAGGTGGTATCCCTGCTTCATCTGGAGGGTCTGCTGGAGCAGTACCCGTCGGAGCTGTCCGGCGGGCAGCAGCAGAGAGTGGCAATTGCCAGGGCGCTAATTACGAAACCGGCGATTGTCCTTCTGGATGAACCGCTGTGTAATCTGGATATTCAACTGCGGATTGAGATGCGCACAGAGATGGCACAGTTGTTCCACTCCCTGAAGACGACGGTATTTCATGTAACTCATGACCCGTCCGAGGCATTTGCCATGGCGGATCGGATTATTGTAATGAATAACGGCATGATTGATCAGATGGATACGCCGTTTGCCTGTTATCTGCAGCCGGGGACAAGCATGGTTGCAGGACTTCTGGGAGCAGGTAACTGCCTGATGAAAGCCCTAATCACTTCCGGCTCAGATGAGTTCTGTCAGGTATCTCTGGGAGGAAAAAAATTGACGGGGCTGTATTTTAAACCCACCGGCAAAGCGGGAACGGAGGACGGAACACAGGTTCCGTTCCGGGCCGAACTGCGGTTTAGGCCGGAAGAATGCGGATGGCAGGAGACGGAGGGAGAGAATACAATCCCGGTCACTGTGGTGATGTCCACCTTTGAGGGAGGCGTTTACCGTATTAAGGTAATGACTGCGGAGGGAGAGGGCTTCTGCCTGCTCCATCAGGACTTTCTGGAAGAGGGCAAGACGGGATATGCCTGCATAGCCAAAGAGAGGCTGTATATCTATGAGAAGAATTAGTATAAAGGGCGGTTACGGAGAACACGGCCGGAGCTGTTTTATGGTAGAATATGGGACGGAAGGGCGCTGTTATATCGTGGACTGCGGAATCATGGATACCGATCCGGTTCCGTGGCCTGCTGTCACCCCCGAGGAACTGGCTCAGGCAGATTTTCTTTTTCTCACGCACTGTCATAAAGATCATGCGGGAGCATTCGGCTATTTTGCGGAACAGGGATTCCGCGGATGGCTTGTGACATCGCAGGTAACGCTGCGCTTGTCGGGAATCGCTTATAATAAGATACTCATACTGGACGAGACGGAGGATAACCGGGAAGGTGAAGGGAAGAGTCTTGCAGATATCGGATATAAGACGGTCCGGGTTAACTATGGAAGGAGCGGGCATTGTCCGGGCGGACTGTGGTTTCTGATAAAAGATGAGCTGGGAGCTTGTTTTTTCAGCGGAGATTATCAGGAGGATACCGTTTTTTATCTCTGCGACCCGGTCAGAAACAGGGAGGCGCAGCTGGCAATCATTGACTGCGCCCATGAAAGCACCGGACTTGGGGCAAAAAAACTGCGCCAGGCATTAATCAGGAGAGTCCGTGAAAAGCTTGAGACAGGGAGAAGAGTGATATTGCCTGTCCCGCTGTATGGGAGGGGGTTAGAACTTCTGTATTTATTAAAGAGTGAATTGCCTTATGCCGTAATACGCGTGGATGAAACTTTTATGAAGTGTGCAAATGAAACGCTCGGAGATATTTGGTGGTATAAAAAAGAATCCCTCGATATGCTCAGGGATATAACGCAGCAGCAAATCTGCCGGAAAGAGGCGGAGAGTGGATTTGATATCCTGCTGATTGCAGATACACATCTGAAAAACGAAAAAAATGAAGCAGACGTGCAGGCCATGGTTTCTGAGGGGGACGTTGTTCTGGTTACCGGACGGGTAAGAGAGGGCGGCGCTGTGCAGAGACTTCTAAATGAGGGGAAAGCCGAAAAGTACATGTTTCCCCATCACCAGAGCAGGGGAGACTTTGAACGGATTATAAAAGGCAATTCATTTGGAACCATACTTCCATTTCACAACGGCGTCTGTGAATTGGTGGTAAGCGATAATTCGTAGACGGTCAATATGGACAGGATACAAATCAGCCAAAGGTATTCCGGCACGTTTCCAAAAGGCGGCAGG
>OBUZ01001095.1_pt1 | contig 9875 bp, 4 predicted proteins | sample 1494961 | NCBI WGS metagenome assembly OBUZ01 (sample SAMEA2579939, study PRJEB22360) | human gut metagenome | biome: human gut; feature: human-associated habitat; material: faeces | place: Denmark | collected 2008/2010
TTCCTTAAGCTCACCTGTCATCTCCTGACCGCCGGGCTTTAACTCACGGCTCCGGTAAAGCTCCCTCCCGCTGCCGTCTGTGACGACGACCCACATATAGAAAGTATTTTCCGGGCTGTTTATAATACACAAATCTCCTTCCGCCTCCGGCGAAGTAAAATTCGGCTCGCTGTTTATCTTAAAACGAAAACTGGTTTCCTCCGCTTCCTTCCGGATCTGCTCCAATATTTCTTCCGGATTCGGCGGCATTTCCTTTTCTCCGGCAGGCCGTGCGTTGGTATCCATCCCCATTGAGGCATAACTCCCGGCCGCAGTCCTTTTCCACAGGACCAGACTGAGTGCGGCTGCGAACAAAGCAGTTATCAGCAGCGCCATGGTAGCCCCGGCCATCTTTTGCCGGTTTCTTTTATGTCTGCTTCCGCTCATGACATCTTCCACCTCCTTCTTAAGGTACAGCGGCAGGCACGACGGTGAACCGGTATGAAAGCCGGCCCGTCATTCCGCTTGCGCTGGTAGGCTGGATATTCTCAGCATCATAGACTGCGTAAAAAGTAAAATTCAACCCATGGGGACGGGATGTCGCCGGCTCCATAATCCCCATATCCAGCGGCGTAGCAGGTGTGATATCGTCCAATACATTCCTGGCAGCAAAGCTTCCGATATAATCGGGATCATTCGGGGCCAGAGGTCCGATAAACAGTCCCAGATTATTGCCACTGATCCCCTCCTGACGGTTCACCAGTGTAATCTCCCTGCCGGAAGGCGGCGTAGTGTCTTCAAAGGACGTAATTTCGACTTTCACTCTCGATTCTCCCCTGTTTGCAATGTAACATACGGGAGCGAGCAGCTTCGGGGCCGGCAGAGGATCTCCGGGAGCCGCTTTGAGCGCCACCATCTTTACCTTCATCGGCACATCCACATCAATCATTTTGTCACCTACTGGTATCGCAATCTTTACCGTATTATTTAAATTGTCTTTTGCATAGACCCACACTACCGAATCTTTTGTCAATGCAGTTCCGGGAACTCTAAATGTGTAATTGCCTTCCGCTCCGTCTATCAGGGGCGGATTTGGTATTGCCGTTTCCTGTATCCCGTTCTGTTCGGGCGCGGCTACCATCAGCTCTTCTTTTGCTGCTGCCTCGGCCGTTATATTACCAGCGGCAGGCCCAACCGCCCACGCCCACTGTTTGACACCGTGAGGCGTATAGGACAGATGAGAGGCCGGGTCAAGCGGGTCCGGAGGCATCCAGCCAACCGTCATGTCTTTTACCGTGACACTGAAGCTGTAATCCCCTGTGACGGGTTCATAGACGACGGTAACATCCGTCCCGGACTGTGACGGTGCAAGGGTGTCCAGGATGACTGTGGCAACATTGCCCATCTCGTCCATGATATGAGCAAAATACAGGGTGTCCGGTGCTACGACCAATCCGTCCAGCCGTCCGTCCGCCGCCGTAGTACCAGGTGCACTGGTAAAAACAATCTCCATTGCATCTGTCGGAATTGTATCTTTTGTTCCATCCCAGGTGGAAGCGTGTTTTGTGTACGCCAGCGATTGGTCGAAATCTTCCGCAGCGCTTCTCGGCATTCCAATCACATAACCGCCTTTTACGGCCTCATTGCCGTCATAACGGAAGACAAGATTCTTTCTGTTTTCAGACGCATCGGCCGTGTCAAGTCCATCGGGATATTCCACACGCACCAGGGTGGTATGAGTCGCCGGTTTTGCCAGATAGATATACCCTTTGCCATTTTCAATTTTTTTCGTAATATTGTAATTGCTCCGCAGATTCTGATACTTGAGCGGATCTGCCTTTGACGCTTCTGCAAATTCTAATATGATGTCGCCTTCGGATGCTGTTTTTCCGCCGGACAGAGAGAGATCCACTTTAGGACCTGTTATTTCTGCCCCCTCATCGATTTGAAGAGGTATCGTCGGGCCGCCGTCCGCTTTATTAATATGAATATGGCTCTCCAGGTTTCCCCCTGATTTTAACACTCCTATCTTTCCTGCATCCGTTCCCGTCAGTTCCAGCTTTGCATTGACCATATTCAGGATACCGGTTCTACGATTTGAGCCCGCAAAGGGATCGCTGTCGAGATTTTCTACGGTCAGCATCAGATGAGACGTATCTGTAGAACTTCCGAGCATTAGCTCTGTAAAGCCCTTGACCGTATTGATCGCCACGGAGGTGGCTGAAGAGGGATCCGGCTTGGTAAGAGTCATCGTCCTGGTTCCGCTCACGTCATCCTTTAATACTCCCGTTGCCGTGGATTCCACCCCATAGCCGCTGACAATTCCAATCCGATCCGAATCCTCCAGTAATGTGGTACTGAGATCTATCGCAATCGAAACATTCCCGTCCACGCTGCCGCTGCACCGCCTCCGTAGACATCCAGTTTTTTTACTTCTTTCATGGAACCGACCGGAGCATCCTTTACGTCTATCTCACAGGAGTTGACCAAAGCATTTCCAGCTCCGTAGATCCGAATTGGTCCCCAGGAGCCTGCTCCCGACATTTCTATTTTAACTTTCTTTACCGTGGTTCCTGCCATGCCTCCGTAAATCTCCATCGTACCGCCATGGCCCCCCGCCGCTTCTGTTCCAAAAAAGCCTCCGCGGACCACCAGGCTGGCCGTCCCCGTCACGTTTCCTTTACCGCCCGGAGTGAGCAGATTTCTGATTTTTGCCATGTCGCTTGTTCCTGTAGCCGGTATGATTACATTGGTGCTGCCGTTAATTGAGGCAGTTGTTTGGCTTCCTCCTCCATAAACAGAGCCGAAAGTTCCGCTCATTACTTTTAGGCTGGTATCACCCACAATAGACGACTTGCCGCCCCCATAAAGGTCGGGATATCTTCCGTTGAATGGTACAATTTCGGTTTCAGGCCCGATTGTAAGGTCATATCCGCCGGCCAGTATATCTGCAGCAGATGTGAAGGTGAGCTTGATCTTAGTCAGCTCTGTGTTTGCCCCGCATTCCAGATCCTCGCCCAGCCTGACGTTCCTCCTGACCGTCTGGCCAACCGTTTCGCCGGGAAGTATGGGGTCACTGGCTGAGAGCTCAAAGGTGCTGGTAAACGTAATTTTAGTTGCAGTGCTTCCGCTGTTCTTAATAGCTTCCAGCTCCTTTGCCGTCAGGCGGTAGCCTTCTTTTCTGACTGCCAGTTCATAAGAGTTTCCGGTGCTGACGGTCCCCAGAGCATCTGCAACCGATTCATAATAAGTATGCTGCCCTCCGTTAACAGAGAGGGATACCGGGTCCCCCAGGCCCACGGTCCCGTCGTCCGTGTCGGCCATCAACCCTCCCTGAATCGTGCTGCCGGCTTCGATTCCCTCGGTAGTAGCCCGATCCTTCTGGGTAAACCTTAACAGGATATCATTAATCTGAGCCGGCTCTGTTCCCGAATACCCCAGCCGGATCGCAGCCCCATGCCTGACATCCAGAGGAGCATTTGCATCATCCAGAACCAGGGGAGTCGTAACAATGCCTGAACCGGTCCGCTTCAGCAGCAGTTCCGCGGTTCCTGCCGTTATTCCAAGAGTCCCAACACGGTTGTCTGCCTCAAGGAATCTCAGAGTGGAGCCCGCCCCCAGTACCAGCTTTCCCTGATAATCCAGGGTATCCGACTGGCGGTAGTTCAGTTTGCCGCTTACGGTCACCTCTGCATTCTGTGCAATGTTTACCTGATCAAAATTATAGATATTTTCTATTGCAAGCTCACTGACGGCATTGCCGACCGTCAATTCCGCTTTTCCTGTCGGCTTGCCGTTATCGCCCTTCATGCCTCCGTAAAGCGATTTTACGGTACCCCCTGTAACATTGACACTGGCATTGGCGACTTTCTTATCCCTTCCTCCGCCATACACATTTTCAAAGACACCTGAACGGATGGTGATGCTGGCATCACCGGATAGATCCGTCAGATTGCTGCCGCCAAAAACCCCGGTAAAAGGGTTGTTATCCACAAATATCACATTCTCGCCAAAGGTCACCGGCGTACCGTTTGCATAGAAATTTTTTGCCTCATCAACACGGAAAGCGATATCTTTAAATACAACCCCCTTTGCCGTTACCGGCAAGTTCATTGCAGGGCTGCCGTTCCGGATCCTAAGCCTTCTCGGCGTACCGTCCAGGGCTGTGTCAGAGGTGAGCGTGATAATGCCCTGATATCCGTTCAGCTCTGCCCAAGCATCCCGATCCGCCTTCGTCAGCGCATAGTCCGTCATCAGCTTTACCGTGATGTCCGGACTGCCGCTTAGCAACATGATAAAATCAATAGCCTCCTTATGGGTGGAAAAATCGTTTACGGTACTATCAGCCTCATTCGTAACCCGGATGGGTTTCTCATCTGTAAGGATAATTTCCCCCGTCTGCCTGTTGGCCTTAAGATTAAACATCTTAGTGCCGGGGCCCTGAACCGCATTGTCGATTCTGCTCTCAAAATGGGTCGCATCGGCATTGGCCGGATTCTTAAACTTGATTATGACATCCCCTGCTTTGAATGGACGGGAAGTTGCGTCCTTATTTTTCTGCAGCTCTTCAAAACGCTGTACACTGCTGGAACCGGAGCCATTCTGATCCAGATCCTCCAGAATCAATGGCCCGTTTTTCGTAGTCATATCGTTGTCGATTATGAGCATAGGGTTGTCTGAATCTACATCTCTGTTTTGATGGTTATAAAGATAGAGCATATTATTAAGTCCGGCGACTTCAAGGTCCCTCACGCTTGACACAAGAGGCTTCCCCTCCTCCGTCCAGCTGACCAGTTTTAGCTGGGAATTATCCTTCTCAAAACTCAGCTTTCCGCTAAGCATCATTCGGCTCGTCCACAGCTCTGAGTTATTTTGCATATTTATGGAAGCGCCTTCGATCCCTGTCGGTGCATGGAGACCTCGGTTATATCCCACTAAGTTCCCTCTTGTATTCGTATCGACATTCAAAGCCAGTCCGCTCCCTGTGAGAGCGCCGCCAAATTGTACCCCGTTTCTAGTATTAATGTATACATCAGGGGTATCCGGCCTTTGTCTGCTTACGATCTCCGGAGGCAGCTTTACTTCATCGAAGAATAAGCGGTTGCTGAGTTCCAAAAAGTCCGTGGTTCCGGGCGGCAGTTTAAAATTAATACTGATTAAGCTAAGGGAGGTTCCCGCTGATTTCGCTCCCAGCGACAGCCGGTTTCCATCCGTAACGATGTTTCCGTTCCGCAAGGTCGTAGACAGTCCGCTCCTAAACTCGATATCTTCTGTAAGAGTCAATGTCTTATTATTAATGACTATCATAAAAGTGTTCAGGCCGCTGCCGTTCATCCTCGGGCGCACGACCTCTAATACATTGCCGGCCGCACCGGTTCCGCCAAGGGTGTCGTTTTTACCCATTTCAATCTGGACATTGTACAATTTCTTATATGCCGGGTCGCTGGTAAGCCGTTTTATCACCTGGCCGGCCGTTGTCCCGCCGGAAGCTTTCGGATCCAGGTCGACCGCATTCCCATACTTTACCGGTGCAATCGTGTTTAACAGGTAGGAGATAACATGGGTAGCCGCCTCAGTAGCCCGGATGTTTCGCACTGTCGTGATTTCGTTTCCCCCCTCATCCTCCGACGCAAGAAGAATCTGATACGACTGGTCTACCTGCAGCGGCGGGTAGTCCGCTTCCGTAACTGCTGCGGCCCTGCTTAAACGCATGCCGGCAGGCTGTTCCGGAACCGCATCGGACATAGTCGCCGGCCGGGGTACGTCGTCCGGCAGCGCGTTCTGAGGATTTCCGGTAGTATAAAGTGACGACATGTCTTTAATACGGACTTCTGCATGCTCGATGGGCTCGTCCTTTTCATCCCTTACGACAACTCCCTCCAAAGGATCGTAATCCGTCGTATTGGCACGGACTTCTAAATCAGGAGCATAGATATAATATCCGTCTTTAATCTCCACCCGGCGTTTGCAGGTGAACTCCTCTTTGCTCACCGGATGGTCGGCAGCCAATACCACGCTGTATACTCCCTGCTTCAGCTTCGCGTTCTCCTGCCCTGTCTCTTCATCCGTAACGGTTACTCTGGCTGCATCCAGCTCACTGTCGTCTTTTACCTTCACCGGGACCGTCTGGCCATCGTCACTGACTGCGCGCACTCCGGAGAGCAGATCAAAGCCCGTATTTCTTGTCCCCACAAACAGGGTGGGGGCGTCGAACAGGATTTGTTCCCCTGCTTCTATCGTCACATAACGGACGTCGGTTACCGGATTCCCCGTTTCCGGATTTGTGGCCGTCAGCCTGACAGGGTAAGTGCCGGGGAGCAGGAAAACCTCCGCCTTACCATCCTCATTTTCCTGAATCTTTACGGCAGCTTGTAATCCGGTGTCATCTTTAATCAATACCTCTATATCAGGCTGCCGCTCTCCCTTAATGTCCGTTACATAAGCATCTTCTGTCAGCAGGTCTTCGCCTTTTAAGACTAATTCGTACTTACGATTCTTTCTCTGCTTATCCGTTTCTCCATGGGAGTTTTCGTCTTTGATTTCGTCTGCATTGTATGCAGTCGCCACGCTGGGAGTCGCAGCGGTTTCCTCCTTTGATACCAGGCTGTACAGCTCGGCGTCCGTCGGAATCCGCAGCTCTTCATTTTCATATTTAATACACAGCTCCCCGGGAATAACGCGCACTGTTCTTTTAAAATAGATTACGCCATCGCCTGTATCCAGGCTGCCGCGCCCGTATGTTCCCGGCTTTTTCAGAGGGACTTCTTCGGCGTATACCGTACCCGTCACTTTGGATATAGCCTGGGCTATGGCCGGCATAACGTCATCGGAGGTTTCCTGTGAGCTGCTGTTTTGTCCGCTGCTTTCACTATGGGTTCCGCTGTTATCCTGGCTTCCTCCATTATCTCCGTTTTCGCCTTCTTCCTGGTTTCCTCCGGTTCCGGTATCCCCGGTTCCGTCTTCCTCCTGGTTTTCTCCGGTATCGGTATCCCCGGTTCCGTCTTCCTCCTGGCTTCCTCCGGTTCCGGTATCCCCGGTTCCGTCTTCTTCCTGGTTTCCTCCGGTATCGGCATCCCCGGTTCCGTCTTCCTCCTGGTTTCCTCCGGTATCGGTATCCCCGGTTCCGCCTTCTTCCTGGCTCCCTCCGGCGTCCACGTTTTCATCTTCTTCCCGGTTTCCTCCGGTTTCGGTATCCCCGGTTCCGTCTTCTTCCTGGCTCCCTCCGGCATCTACGGTTTCATCTTCCTCCCGGTTCCCTCCGGTATCGGTATCCCCGGTTCCGTCTTCTTCCCGGCTTCCTCCGGTGTCTTCGTTCCCACCGTCTTCCTGGCTTTCTCCGGTATTGTCATTCTGGCCGATGTCCTCGTCATTCTCCGCCTCCGGCGGCGTTGCTTTATCCGGCAATGGGCTTCCGCCACCGCCTCCCTCCGGTTTTTCTTCATCCGGTTCATCATCGAAAATGGGCGTAAGGGAATATTCCACCTCATACCTGCCGGGTATGTCTATATCGAAGTCTCCTGTATCAACCAGGTCCAGCTCGTAATGATCCGACCGATATGTAATCCCTTCCATCAAATCATATTCATCCGCTCCCTGCTCCAAACGCAGTTCCGGCGCTTTATAGGGCCTCATTTCCTCTGCAAGAGCCCCTCCGATTGTCCCTCCGACCACCAGTAAACTCAACAGACCCATCAGTATTAATCTGCCTCTTTTGTTCCTCATATGCTTCCCTTACCTTTACTCATTTGCTCTTTACTCATCTTTTACGGCCTGCTCCCCAAATACGTATATCAAAAACCGTTTCATTTCATCTTCCGGGCAGACATCCGGCGGCAATGCCGCCAGTTCCTTCCTGACCGCGTCCTTCTTCGTCGGCAGGCAGGAAATGTAATCGCAGCCAATCCGCTTTCTCATTTGTTCAAATATATCCATTCATTCACCCAACCTTATAAAGAGTACCCGGCCGGCAGAATGCTGCTGCAAACCGCCGGCTAAATTACGACATACAGCTTCCACTGATGCCTGCGCATCCAATATGGAAGCTGCTTTCTGATATCGTCCTGCATGTCTAATGAAGTTACGCAAAATTTTGAGGTTAAAATGTTGACATACTACATAAAATATTCTAAAATCAGAAGCACCACCAACTAATTTCAATAAAATTTATGTATATTTTAGTTTCGCAAAATTTTGCGCAACTGTATTTTTAATTATACATAATATTTTGCGCATGTCAAGCGTTAGCAACGCAAAATTTGAGGTATAATTATGGGATTGTATGAACGAATTCGTGATCTCGCCAAATTAAAAGGATACTCAGTTAACCGATTGGAACAGGAATTAGGATTTGCCAGAAGCTCGATCAGTAAATTTAATAAGAATAAGCCAAGTGTGGATAAGCTCCGGAAGATATCTGATTTTTTAGATACCACTATGGAAAACCTGATGGGTACGGAATCTGCTGAAAATGATCGGCAGGGGTCCGATACTCTTTATACAGCCGCACAACTGTATTCCGGCAGTTCTAGTGCGGCCCGATTATTTGAGTCGGAAGAAATGATTAATAAATATCGGGAATCCGGTACACGTGATATGAAAATTTATCTGGATTTTATTTTGGCCCAGCTGACTGCCGGAGGAACGGAGCCTGCATTTTACGACGGAGAGGCTCTCTATCCGGAAACTGCCAAGCTGTTCAGGGAGGATTTGCTGATTGCCATTGAACGGCTTAAGATTATAAACAAAGCTAAAAGCATCTGTGATTTAAAAAAAGATTAGAAGGAAAGAAACGGTGCCGCATACCGGCTGCCGCTTCTTTCCTTCTGATCTTTTTTGCTCTCTGTTTATCTTCAATGCATCTGAAACTTTTGCTTATCGCTCAGGCATTGCAGGTTTTATTGAATACTGCTACCGATGCCTCTGGCTCCACTTTACCATTTCCACCGCCGGTATAATTAAAAATGCCAGCAAAAGCGCCGTAATATATTCCATCAGTGAAATATGCTCAAATCCGAATGCCCTGGAAAGAAACGGCACATAAATGACAAGTGTGGTCAGAACCAGCGAGAACAGCATGGCGCCCCACAAAACCTTATTATGACCTTTCAGGCTGAACACCGATTTTCTCTGTGAGCGCATATTGAAGGAATGGAAAATTTCCGTCATGGACATGGTCAGAAAGGCCATCGTAATGCCATCGGCACTGGGCGCAATCTCCCATATCCCGGACTCGATCCGGTGGCCGATAAAATAGGCTGCCAGTGTAAGCGCCGAAATCAGGATTCCCTGGTAAATTACGTCCGTCCCCAGGCCGCCGGAAAATATTCCGTCCTTTGCCTCTCTCGGCTTCCGTTCCATAATATCATCTTCCGCCTCCTCCATTCCCAGAGCCAGGGCCGGAAAGCAGTCTGTAATCAGGTTAATCCACAGCAGATGCACCGGTTTTAAAATGACAAAGCCGAGAAGTGTGGCCACAAAGACACTGAGGACTTCGCTCAGATTCGAGGCCAGCAGAAACTGGATGGCTTTGCGGATATTATCGTATATCCTCCGCCCTTCCCTGACAGCCGCCACGATGGTGGCAAAATTGTCGTCTGCGAGAACCATATCGGCAACATTTTTCGTTACATCCGTACCTGTGATACCCATACCGACACCGATATCGGCATTTTTAATGGAAGGAGCGTCGTTGACTCCGTCCCCCGTCATAGCAGTAACCATTCCCTTTTCCTGCCAGCCCTGTACGATACGGACCTTGTGTTCGGGCTGAACTCTGGCATAGACGGAAAAATTCTCTATCTTATCGGAAAACTGAGCCTCACTCATTTCATCCAGCTCCGCTCCCGTTACCGCCTGGTCTGGGGATGTGATGATTCCAAGCTCCATGGCTATGGCGG
>OBUZ01001102.1_pt1 | contig 9791 bp, 7 predicted proteins | sample 1494961 | NCBI WGS metagenome assembly OBUZ01 (sample SAMEA2579939, study PRJEB22360) | human gut metagenome | biome: human gut; feature: human-associated habitat; material: faeces | place: Denmark | collected 2008/2010
AGACAGCATTGATGTGGACGAGAACGGTAAGATTACAGGACTTTTCTAGGAAATGGGCCTGGCCCGGTGCATCCAAGAAAGGAGCGCCGGGCCAGGATATATTTTGGCATAATATAAGTTGCACGAAAAAGAAATGAGGTATTGATATGATACTTAGAACCTGGTTGAATGAGCTGGATTATGAACTTGTCAGAGGAAGCCTGGATGTGGAGGTCACAGAGGTGGTCTACGACTCCAGAAAGGCAGTGCCCGGAGCTGTGTTTGTGTGTATGGCGGGGACCCGGGTGGATTCCCACCGGTTTGTACCGGATGTGCTGCGCGCTGGCGTCCGCGTCCTTGTGACGGAGCGGGACATTGAGGAGGAATTGGCTGCCTCAGGACTTTCGGAGGATGAGATGGGCCGGGTGACAATACTTAAGACAGCAGAGGCCAGGAGAAGCCTGGCTCTTCTCTCGGCAGCCAGGTTCGGTTATCCTGCGTCCAAAATGATTACCATTGGCGTGACGGGAACAAAGGGAAAGACCACCACCACCCATATGATAAAAGCCATTCTTGAAGCGGCAGGAAAAAAGGTGGGGATGACAGGCACCACAGGCACGGTGATCAATGGACAGGTGACCCCTACCATGAATACCACGCCGGAATCCTATGAACTGCACCAGTCCTTTGCGAAAATGGCGGAGGCAGGCTGCCAGTATATGATTATGGAGGTGTCCTCCCAGGGAATCAAGATGCACCGGGTGGACGGCCTCGCCTTTGATTACGGCATTTTCACCAATATATCCCCGGACCACATCGGGCCGGATGAGCACGCTGATTTTGCGGAATATCTCTGCTGCAAATCACGTCTTTTGAGCATGTGCAGGATAGGGCTGGTAAACTTAAACGACGGGCATTTTAAAGAAATCGTAAAGGACGCGTCCTGCCGGCTTTATACGTACCGCGTAAAGGAGGACGGGGAGACGAAGGCAGACTTTGAAGCCTCAAACGTCCGGTATGTGTCCCGGCCGGATTTTGTGGGCACTGAGTTTGATGTCACAGGGAACCTGGACATGGATGTCCGTCTGGGAATTCCCGGCCTGTTCAACGTGGACAATGCCCTGGCAGCCCTGTGCGTATGCTCCTTCCTGGGACTTCCAAAAGATAGGATTGTCCACGCCCTGGAGCACATACGTGTCAATGGACGTATGGAAATCGTCCACACCTCATCCAGGTGTACGGTCCTGGTAGACTACGCCCACAATGCGGTAAGCATGGAGAGCCTTCTTACCACCCTGCGCCAGTATCATCCCAGGCGGCTGGTGGTGGTATTTGGATGCGGCGGCAACCGTTCCAAGGACAGACGCTACTCCATGGGCGAGATTGGAGGAAGGCTGGCCGATTTAAGCATCATCACGGCAGACAACTCCAGGTATGAAAAGGTGGAGGACATCATGGCGGACATCCGGGGAAGCATAGAAAAAACAGGAGGGGACTTTGTTGAAATTCCTGACAGAAGGGACGCAATCCGCAGCAGCATCCTTCATGCGCAGCCGGGGGATATGATAGCTGTCATCGGCAAAGGACATGAGGACTATCAGGAGATCAACGGCGTGCGCCATCATTTCCTGGACAGGGAAGTCATTGAAGAAACCATAAAAGAGTTGGGAGACGAGACACAGTATGACAGGAATAACGGTTAAGGAACTGCTTGAAGCCACAGGAGGAAACCTGCTGCATGGCCAGGAGGATCAGCATGTTAAACACATCAGCCTGGATTCCAGAAAAATGGAGGGGGATGACCTGTTTGTGCCCATAGTGGGTGAGCGGGTGGACGCCCACCGCTTTCTCTGCCAGGCAATTGCCAGCGGGGCGGCCGTGGTATTTACCAGCGAACATCACTGCGGGGAGGATGTTAAAGCCTGTGTCCGGCAGCAGTGCGGGGAAAACAGGGAGCAGGAGAGGAAAGCACTTCAGGCAGCATGGATTGAGGTGTCTGACACGAAGAAGGCCCTTCAGGACCTGGGGAGTTTTTGCAGGAAACGCCTGAGTCTTCCCCTGGTGGGAATCACGGGAAGCGTGGGAAAGACCACTACCAGGGAAATGATAGCGGAGGCCCTGAGCGCCGGATTCAAGGTCTATAAGACACCAGGCAACAGCAACAGCCAGGTGGGGGTGCCCATTACCATTGCGGAGATCCCGCAGTCTGCTGAGATTGGCGTCATTGAGCTGGGAATGAGCGAACCCGGGGAGATGGAGCGTATTGCCAGGGTGGCCAGGGTGGACTGTGCCGTCATGACCAACATAGGAATAGCCCACATCGAACAGCTGGGATCACAGGAATGCATTCTGGAGGAAAAGCTCCATATCCAGGAGGGAATGCCGCCAGAGGGCATATTGTTCTTAAACGGCGACGACCCTCTTCTGGCCTCAGTGGTTCCTAAGGAGGGCAGGAAGAAGGTGCTGTACGGACTGGGCAGGGACTGTGACTACAGGGCAGAGGACCTGCACCTGGAAGAGGGGTATCCCGTGTTCACGGCGGTTCACGGCGACTGCAGGGTCCGGGTGCGCCTTAAGGTTATGGGAAGCCACATGGTGAGCAATGCCATGGCGGCCCTGGCAGTGGCGGATACATACGGGCTTTCCATGGAGAAGGCGGCCCTGGCCCTGGGACAGTTTAAGGGCTACAAGGGACGCCAGCAGATATTTGAATGGGGCGGCGTCACTGTCATTGACGACAGCTACAATGCCAGCCCGGTGTCCATGAAGGCCGGACTGGAGGTGCTGGACAGCGTGAAGGGAGAACGAAAGATTGCGGTCTTGGCCGACATGAAGGAGCTGGGCCCGGATACGGAAAGGTTCCATGCCGAAATAGGCGCCTACATAGGAGAACATCCACTGGACATGGTTCTTTTGCTTGGAGAGCTGGCAGCCTGCATCGGCAGCGGAATGGATGCAGCCCGCGCAGCGACGCCCCATATTGAAATAGACAGTCTGGACCAGGCAGAAAAGTGGCTGGACGAAAACATCAGGGAGGGCGACTGCATTCTTTTTAAAGGCTCCAACAGCATGAAGCTGTCCGAGGCAGTAAAGCATCTGAAGGAAACCAGGTCATGATTCTATCTGAGTGCTTATATCTTTCCCTCATTTTGGGAAGAATGTACGATATGGACAGAAATGTCACAGAAAGTACATTCTGAATGAGATAAGGAGAAACATTGTGATGCAGCAGAAAGATGATAAAAAGATTCTCTGGCATACCCTGGCTTTTATGGCTTTTTCAACGGTCTGGGGATTTGGGAATGTGATAAACGGATTTTCGGAATACGGCGGATTAAAGGCCATTGTATCCTGGATTCTTATATTTGCCATTTATTTTGTGCCCTATGCCCTAATGGTGGGAGAGCTGGGATCCACCTTCAAGCATGCCGGAGGCGGGGTCAGCTCCTGGATTCATGAGACCATAGGGCCCAAGATGGCTTACTACGCAGGCTGGACCTACTGGGTGGTCCACATGCCCTATATATCCCAGAAGCCGAATTCCACTGTGATTGCAGCCAGCTGGGCCCTGTTCCAGGACAAGAGGGCCAGCGGCATGAACACCACGGTGATGCAGATTCTGTGCCTGGTCATTTTCCTGTTTGCCATGTATCTGTCCGGCAAGGGGATGGGGGTGCTAAAGAGGCTTGCCACATTGGCAGGTTCCGCCATGTTCATCATGTCCATGCTGTTCATTGTCATGATGGTGGCTGCTCCGGCCCTGACAGACGGTGCCTTCTTGGCCATTGACTGGTCCCCTTCGTCCTTTATACCGGATTTTAACGCCAATTTTTTTCTGAGCCTTTCCATCCTGGTTTTTGCGGTGGGAGGATGTGAGAAGATTTCCCCCTATGTAAATAAGATGAAGGATCCTTCCAGGGATTTTGCAAAGGGCATGGTAGCCCTGGCAGCCATGGTGGCCGTGACCGCCATCCTGGGCACCATTGCCCTGGGCATGATGTTTGACTCCAATCATATTCCCCAGGACCTGATGACCAACGGAGCCTACTACGCGTTCCAGAAGCTGGGTGAATATTACCATGCGGGGAATTTCTTTGTGGTGGTATACGCGCTGACCAATCTGATTGGACAGTTTTCCGTTATGGTCCTGTCCGTGGACGCGCCCCTCAGAATGCTTTTGGACAGTGCGGATTCCCGCTTTATCCCCGGCAAGATGTTTGAGAAAAATGAACACGGCACCTATGTGAACGGACACAGGCTGGTGACGCTCATTGTCTGTGTGCTGATTGTGGTCCCTGCCTTTGGCATCAGGAACGTGGACGCTCTGGTGCGCTGGCTGGTCAAGGTAAACTCGGTGTGCATGCCCCTGCGATATCTGTGGGTCTTTGTGGCATACATTGCCTTAAAAAGGGCCGGGGATGCGTTCTGCGGCGAGTACAGGTTTGTGAAGGGGAAAACAGCAGGCATCCTGGTGGGCGGCTGGTGCTTTCTATTCACGGCCTTTGCATGCCTGACAGGTATTTACTCAGAGGATCCCTTCCAGCTGGCTCTGAATATCGTGACTCCCTTTGTGCTGGTAGGACTTGGGTTCATTATGCCATGGATGGCAGCAAAGGAGAAAAAAAGTTAAGCTTCCCGCATTGCCGTGGCGATGTCTTTATGGTACAGTAGAGGAGAAATAAGAGACAAAGGAGATATCATATGAATATAGACAGAGAAGACTGCTTAAGCACAGCCAAAGAACTCATCGGTTTTCTTGAAAAAAGCCCCACCTGCTTCCACGCGGTACAGTCCATTGCGGACTGTCTTGAGGAGGCAGGCTTCACACAGCTTCATGAGGGAGAAAAGTGGGAGCTCACAGAGGGCGGATCCTACTATGTGACCAGGAACGGTTCATCCATTGTGTCCTTTAAGGTGCCGGGAAAGGCATTTTCCGGTTTCCAGATCATGGCCAGCCACAGTGATTCCCCCTCCTTTAAAATCAAGGAAAATCCGGAGATGGAGGCAGAGAACCACTATGTGAAGCTGAACGTGGAGAAATACGGCGGTATGCTGTGCGCTCCCTGGTTTGACCGTCCCCTTTCCGTGGCAGGCCGTCTGGCAGTGAAGGAGGGAAACCGCATTGCCACAAAGCTGGTAAAGGTGGACCGCGATCTGCTTATGATACCAAACCTGGCCATTCATTTTAACCGTGAGGTCAATGAGGGCTATCAGTATAATGCCCAGGTAGACATGCTGCCCTTATACGGCGGTGCGGACGCAAAGGGAACCTTTATGGAGACTGTGGCTGAGAGCGCAGGGGTCAAAAAGGAGGATATCCTGGGACACGATCTCTATCTCTACAACCGTGTGCCCGGAAGTATCTGGGGGGCCGGCGGGGAGTTCTTATCCTGCGGCCATTTAGACGACCTGCAGTGCGCATTTTCCACCTTGAAGGGGTTCTTGGAGGGCGGTCATCCGGAGTGTGTAAGTGTTCACGCGGTATTTGACAATGAGGAGATAGGCAGCCTGACCAAGCAGGGAGCTGACTCCACCTTCCTGGAGGATGTGCTGAGGCGGATTAACAGCGCCATGGGAAGAAGCGAGGAGGAGTATTTGATGGCCATTGCCTCCAGCTTCATGGTCTCCGCTGACAATGCCCACGCAGCCCACCCCAACCATGGAGACAAATCAGATCCCGTAAACCGTCCCTATATGAATGAGGGAATCGTCATCAAATACAGCACAAAGTATGCCACAGACGGACTTTCAGCTGCCGTGTTCAGGGCACTGTGCCAGGAAGAGGGAGTACCCTGCCAGGCATTTACCAACCGTTCCGACAAGGCAGGAGGCTCCACTCTGGGAAATATTTCCAACAGTCATGTGGCTGTGAACACAGTAGACATCGGACTGCCCCAGCTGTCCATGCATTCCCCCTACGAGACAGTGGGAATCAAGGATACCTGTTATCTGATTCGGGCCGCAAGGAGGTTCTACAGCACCTCTATGAAGGCCATGGGTTCCGGGAGCTACGAAGTGCGGTAATGAATGCAGAAAAACAATAAAGGGCAGGCCCTGGCCTGTCCCACGGATACCCAGCCACAGACCTGAGAGGAAAAAGCGCCTCCGGGTATTATGGCTGGGTATTTGCTGGAACTATGAGAGAAAGAGGAACGTAAGATATGTTTTCCAGAAAACAAATGATAAAACTTCTGGCCCCCCTTATTGTGGAACAAATCATGGCAGTGCTGGTGGGAATGGTGGACGTGGTGATGGTGGCCGCAGTGGGGGAATCCGCGGTCTCCGGCGTTTCCCTGGTGGATTCCATCAGCGTCTTAATCATACAAATCATGGGAGCCCTGGCTACCGGAGGCGCCGTTATTTCGGCCCAGTACCTGGGCAAGGAGCAGCCCAGGGATGCCAGAAAGGCAGCCGGGCAGCTGGTCCTGGTGACCTTGCTTCTCTCAGTCATCATTGCCGGGACAGCTCTTGCAGGGGGACGCCACCTGCTGGGGGGTATATTTGGAAAAGTGGAACAGGACGTAATGGACAACGCCCAGACCTATTTCTGGATCACAGCCCTGTCATATCCCTTTATCGGACTCTACAATGCCTGCGCAGCCCTGTTCCGTTCCATGGGCAACTCAAAGGTATCCATGATGACTTCCTTTGTCATGAATATGATTAACATTATAGGAAATGCAATCTGCGTGTTCGGCCTTAAGATGGGTGTGGCCGGAGTGGCCTGGCCCACCCTCATAAGCCGTGTGACAGCAGCCTTTATGATGTTTGTCCTTATACAGAACCGGAACAATACCATTCGTCTCAACAGCTGGAAGTTCCTGATTCCGGACCGCCATATGATAAAGAATATCCTGTCCATCGGAATTCCCAACGGGCTGGAAAACGGCATGTTCCAGTTTGGCAAGATATTCCTTCAGAGTCTTGTCTCCTCCCTTGGCACAGTATCCATAGCCAGCTTTGCCGTGGCCAGTAACCTGGTGACCGTGCTCTATCTTCCGGGAAATGCCATCGGTTTAGGACTGGTGACCATAGTGGGCCAATGCGTTGGCGCAGGCCGTCTGAAGGAAGCCAAGAGCGACACCAAATCCCTTATTATGGTGGTCTATGGAATCCTGGCCGTATTCAGCACAGCCATGGTCATCTGGTCCGGTCCGCTGGTGGGAATCTATCATCTGTCCCCCCAGGCAGCCCTTATGGCCCGTGAGCTGATCCTGATCCACAGCATAGCCATGGTTATATGGCCCCTGGCCTTCACCATCCCCCATGCCCTGAGGGCCTCCTTGGACGCCAAATTCACCATGGCAGTGTCCGTATTCTCCATGTGGGTATTCCGTATCGGGTTTGCATACCTCTTTGTATACATATTCGACCTGGGACTTTCCGGGGTATGGTACGGCATGTTCATTGACTGGATATTCAGGGCATTGATGTTTTCGGGAAGGTTTAAGGGGTTTGAGAGGAGAGCGGGGGTTGTGGAGTGAGAGGATTGGGAGTGGGAGGCTGCGGGAGGCGGTGGAATCGCGTCCGTGGAAGCAAGGGGGAAGGAACCTGGGGATACGGCTTCGGGGCAAGTCCGGTCTAAGGGGCTGGAAAACGGCTGAAAGCAAGAGTCAGACCGCCCAAACTCGCTGCGCTCAGACAGCTGTGCGGTCTGACTCTTAACGCCTTTTTCCACCCCCTAAGACCGACTAAGCCCCTGCAGATGCATCCCCAGCTTCCTTCCCCCTTGCTCCCACCCACTACGTATAATAGGTCTCCCGGTACTTCACTGCACAATCAGAGAAATGGGTGTACCTTCCTCTGGGTATTTCCTGATGTTGTTTAAAATAGAAAATGATTGTTTTGCTGGTGGGTGCGGTTAATTCCATTGCGGATGGATGAACCGCACTTTTTAGTGAGGAAGGGGGAGTGTAAATTATAAAATATTAAATAAATTATAAAATAAATTATAAAATATTGAATAGGGCTTGACAGTTGTTGATTGTTATGTAACAATGGTTGTATAACATTTGTTGCATAACGTTTTGGCACAAATTTTGTAACATATCGGATGTGGTGCAACTGATGGTACATGTGTAAAGCTGCTGATATAATATGACAATGAGCGAGGTAAGCCGATGCCGCCTAAAGCGAAGATTACGAAAGAGATGATTCTGAATACGGTTCTGGAGATTACAAGAGAGGCAGGATTTGAGTCTGTTAATGCCAGAAGTATTTCAGGCAGATTACAATGTTCCACGCGGCCTATTTTTACATGTTATGAGAACATGGAGGAATTAAGAAAGGAATTTCTTGACTTTGCATATGAGTTTTACAGTCAGTATGTGGAGAGTTACAGCAGTACGGAACACATAAATCCATGTCTGGTTCTGCCGCTTTCGTACATTGAGTTTGCGAGAGAGGAGACGAATTTGTTCAGGCTGTTGTTTATAAACCATATGGATTTGAGTATGGCGGAGCCAAAGGATTTTTATATGGAGGCAGGCAACGGGGAGAGGGAAAGGGTATTTTCTGATACCATTGGAATCGAGCCGGAGCGGGCAAAGGCAATCTTTATAGATTTATTTCTTTATTCCCACGGCATAGCGGTTTTAGCAGCGGCGCAAAAAATAACACTGGACAGAAGCCATATAGAAAAAATGGCTGCAAACATGCTGACAGCTCTCATAAGACAGGAAAAACCGGACTGGACCTTATCCGTTAGCGGTATAACCGAATCAATATAACATAGGGGTGCGATATGAAGATAAATCCATACATCATTGATTATTATAATAACTATGACGAGGACAGCCGGCTGAGCCCAAGGCATGGGACCGTGGAATTTCTTACAACCATGCGCTACATAGAAAAATACATAAAACCCGGCAGCCGTGTTCTTGAAATCGGAGCAGGAACCGGCTGGTATTCCCATGCGCTGGCGCGTCTGGGATATACGGTTGACGCAGTAGAACTGGTCCCCCATAACATAGAAGTATTTTGCAGGCATATGCTGCCGGCAGAACATATAACAATTACCCAGGGCAATGCGCTGGACTTATCAGCCTTTTCGGACAACCAATACGACATCACACTGCTGTTAGGGCCCTTATACCATCTATACACAAAAAAAGACAAGCGCCAGGCGCTGGGCGAGGCCATCCGCGTCACAAAACAGGGCGGCATCATCTTTGCAGCATACGTCATATCCGACGGCTGTCTTCTGGACGAAGGATTCAACCGCGGCAATATCAATGCAGCCGAATGCATAAAAAACGGCCTGCTGGACCCCGAAACATTCGCCGCCAAATCCGAGCCCAAAGATCTGTTTGAACTTGTGCGTAAAGAAGACATCGACGATTTGATGTCCATATTCCCGACAACACGCCTGCATTACGCAGCAGCAGACGGCTGTGCGCTGCTCATCCGGGAAGCAATCGACAAAATGGATGATGAAACATTCCAATTATACTTAAAATACCACTATGCCACCTGCGAACGCAAAGACCTGACAGGCATCACCAGCCATGCAATTGACATATTCCAAAAACAAACCACTCACCCCAAAACAAGCCCTAAAACAAGCCAGTCCCAATAAGGAATACTCCCAGCGAGCAGTATCTTTCACTCCCTTGGCGGGGAAGAACCAGCAAACGTCAAAAGAGCAGTGGGTGAGAGGGAGGCGGACGGGGGCGGGAGTGAATTTGGAGCGGTTCGCAGGGACTTAGGCGGCGGGGCGGGCCAGAGGGGAGGCTGCGCAGGGCGCTCAACGCCCGGAGCAAAGTGAACACGGAGCAGAACTCATCAAGAGTTCTGCGCAGTTTTCGCGA
>OBUZ01001104.1_pt1 | contig 9789 bp, 8 predicted proteins | sample 1494961 | NCBI WGS metagenome assembly OBUZ01 (sample SAMEA2579939, study PRJEB22360) | human gut metagenome | biome: human gut; feature: human-associated habitat; material: faeces | place: Denmark | collected 2008/2010
CGGTACGGCGGCGACAACACGTACTGGATGCTGCAAAACAATGCGGTTCAGAGCCAGTGGAAGGAGGAGTCGGATTACGCAATCCGTCAGCTGGAGGAATGGACGTATCCCTATACGGTCTATACCGCCCAGTACAGCATTCATTTTGGCAGCGACAGAGAGGGCATGGAGCTTCATAAAAGGCAGCAGAAGATATGGGGAGAGACGCTGCCGAAGCTGCTGCTTTCGGAGGACGAAGCGGAGTTTGACCGTATTCTGAACGACTACCTGCAGGTCCGTGACAGGAATGGCTACGACGCCTATACGGCGAAATTGGATGCGCTTTACAACAAGAACAAGGAGAAGCTGGGAATTGAGGATGAAGAAGGCTTTCAGAAATCTTAAACTGAATCAGAAATTCACGCTGGCGGTCATGGTGATCGTCGTTGTACCGATGATTGCTTTTTCCATTTTTCTGTATCGGAATATATCCGGGAATATCATCTGGCAGGCGAAGACAGAGAACGCAAACCGGGTGAAGGAAAATTACAGCAATATGCAGAGTATCATTGAATTTTCCAATATGTCCGTTCAGTCCTTTTTAAACAATCAGGGACTTAAGGATATGCTGGTTCGTCTGAAAAATGATGAGGTGATTTCGGCAAAGGATTATCTGGAGTTTGACAGAAATGACATTGCCATGCTGGAACGTCTGGTCAACAGCAATCCTTACTTATATCAGGTGCGGGTGTATGCTTACAACGACGATTTCCCGGAGATGATGCCGGTACTTTACCATGGCAGCAGGCTATTGGAGGTGCCGTGGGGTGAGGACTATGAGCCGGGGAAATGGCAGATTGATTATCCCGACACCGTTATGAAGGATTTTGCGGTGAATACCTCAGATCATCTGATGGCCCTCGTTCAGGAGGTGACGGATGATTATGGCAATCCCATCGGCGTGGTGGAGGCTGCAGTCTCCATGGATACGTTTTTTCCGGAGCTGTACGAGGCGAAGGCCGGAAGCTGGGCGTGCTTTGTGTCTGCGGACGGAAAGGTGCATGAGAACGGCACTGGCGGACAGGAGTGGCAGCCTGACAAGGAGGTGCTGGAAGCCGTCCTAAAGAGTGAGGCCTTCGGGAACGGCTTCCTGGCCGAGTATGTAAAAGCAGGCGGAGATGACATGATCGTGGTCTGTCAGCCAGTGAAGGAGCTTTCCGGAACCTATATACAGATTACCAGCATGAAGGCGGAGATGAACCGGCTGTCGAGACAGCGGAATCTGCTGATCGCCGTACTGCTGGTGATTTTCGTGTGCCTGGCCTTTGCGGTAAACGGCGTGGTGAAGGCACTCTTAAAAAAGTTTTATGAGATGCTTTCCGTGGTGCGCAAAGTCCAGGAGGGCGATTTGGAGCAGCGTGTTTACGAACCGGGAAGAGACGAGATGGGAGAGATGAGCACGCAGTTTAATAAGATGCTGGACCGGATTTCTGTCCTGATGGCGGAGAATGTGAACCGCGAGGTGCTGATCAAGAACACGGAGATCAAAGCGCTTCAGAATCAGATTAATGCGCATTTCATCTACAATGTGCTGGAGGCGGTAAAAATGATGGCGGAAATCAAAGAAGAGTATGAGATATCGGATTCGGTGACCGCGCTCGGTGAACTGCTCCGGTACGGGATGAAATGGACCTCCAGCGATGTGACCATCCGCCATGAGATGGAGTATATTAAAAATTATATCCAGCTCATGAACCTCCGGTATGATTTTGCGATCCTGCTCTCGATCCGGATCCCGGATTATATCTATGAGCAGCAGGTCCCCAAGATGTCGCTCCAGCCGATCGTGGAAAATGCGATTATCCATGGGATCGAGGAGACGGAAAACGATGCGACCATCTACATCAAGGCGGTTTGCCGCGACGAAGACTATGAGATTGAGATTACCGATTCCGGGCAGGGAATGGACGAAAATCAGGTGGAGCTGCTGAAAAAGAAGGTCAGCGGCGAGATCGAGGTGAGCGGAGGCTCCGGCAATGGTATCGGCTTAAAAAATGTGCAGGACAGAATTCACATACGGTTCGGGGAAAGTTTCGGACTTCATTTTGCATCGAAGGAAGGGTGCTTTACCAAGGTAAGCATCCGACTTCCCTATACACACAGGGAGGATGAAGGCGGTTTAAACGCCTGTAGTGAGAATAGGTTATTTCATGAACGGTAATGGAGGGATAGCAGATGAGAACGCTGTTGATTGTGGAAGATGAGAAGATGATACGCCAGGGAATTGCTGTCATGGCGAAGCGCAGCAGTGTGGAAATATCGGAGATTCTGGAGTGCAGAAATGGGCAGGAAGCGCTTGAGATCCTGAAAAAACGTGAGATAGACGTCATGTTTACCGATATCCGGATGCCGAAAATGGATGGGATTGAACTGGTAAAGGAGACGGAGAATTTAAAAAAGTGTCCGAAGATCGTCGTGGTAAGCGGATACGACGACTTCAATTATGCGGTGGAGATGCTGAAGCACGGGGTGAAGGACTACATCTTAAAACCTGTAAAACGCGAGAAGATTGAAGAACTTTTAAAGAAGCTGGACGCAGAGATTAATGAGGAGAAGAAGCTGGAAGGAATCGAGCTTCAGGCATTTACCAGGGAGCTTAAGCTCTATTTGAAGCAGCCGTCTGTCCCGGAGAAGGAACTGGAATCGGTGCGGTGGAAGTTTGAACAGTACATGGGACAGGAGCCTTATTATGCGGTGGTGAGTGCCAGGCGGAAGGAATCAGAGGGAAAAGAGCCGGAGCCGGGCTGTCTGGAACTGGAGATGGACGGACAGGAAATCCGCTTTTTACAGGCAGCACATTCGGAAGAGTTTTTACAGAATACCGGACTGGCAGGTACTGTGGGCGTAAGCGGGGAACACTGCTTCTTTGAAGCGTGCGGAGATGCGTACCGTGAGGCGGCAGAGGCCAGGCTTTACGCGTATTTCCGGGGACTTTCCCGGTGCTGTCCGGCGGATATGGCAGCCGGAAAAGACGGGGAGAACGTGCCGGAAGAGTTCGTCTCTCATTTCGTGAGCCAGTTTCCGACGGAGCATATGGAGAAGGCGGTGATGTCTTTTAAGCATCTGCTCTTTCAGGCACGGCACGGCCAGATGGCCATGGCGGATGTGATAGAATCGGCGGACAGGCTTCAGAGGGAGCTGAGCGGGTCTTACAGGATGATGGTAAGCGAAGAGAAGCAGCCGCTGTTTGACATGGAGCCGCCTCTGGCCTTCTTGAACGCGGAGGAGTACGAGCAGCGTTTCTGTACCTGGGTCAGACAGATCCGCAGCTGTATGGATGAAGTATATGACAGCAATCAGAACCGGAACAAGATCAGGACCGCGGTGCGCTACGTGGAGGAAAACTTCCGGACGGACTTAAATATGGCCATGGTATCGAATTACGTGTCGATGAACTATTCGCTGTTCTCGATCGCATTTAAGGAATACACAGGCGTTAATTTTGTGAGCTACTTAAAAAATCTCAGGATTGAGGAGGCGAAGCGTCTCCTGGAAACGACCGATGAGAAGGTACAGGATATCGGACGGAGAGTGGGATTTGAGAGCGATAAGCATTTTTTGAAGTCATTTAAATCGATCTGCGGCATATCACCGACCGATTACCGGAGAAATGCGGAACTTGGGAAATAGTGGAATGGCAGCCGGAACAGAGAAAAATCAAAGAAAAAAAAATTGCAAAACATATTGACATTTTCTCCATTTATTGGTATTATGATATGGCTGTGCGGGAGTGCTGGAATTGGCAGACAGGCAAGACTAAGGATCTTGTGGGTGAATGCTCGTGTGGGTTCAAGTCCCATCTCCCGCATGATAAGAGCGAAGGCTCAGGTGAGGATTTTGTGAAAGGTGAAAGCCTTTTATGAAATCCTTTTTTCGATTTACCGGTACAGCGGTATGCAGCAGGGAAAGGACAGTTTGATGGACAGGGTAAAGGGAAATGGATCATTTGGTGATAAGATACGCAGGATGTGGCTCTCACTTCCCCTGCGCAAAAAGGTGGGCGCAATTACGGTGCTCGCCGCATTTGCGGTGTCATTCTCAATCCTGATGAACCTTGTGACCGCAGGCTTCGGCATGAACGGGTTTCGGAAGATCCTGGAGGACAATTCCCGCAGCGCTTCCTTTCAGGCGGCGATGGAGACGGAGAGCCGGACGTTTAAGACCATGATCCGGGACCGTTCAGAGGATAACAGAGCCGCTTACGATGAGGCGTGCGGTGCGGCGAGAAAGGCCCTGGAGGCTCTGCCATACGATTACGGCGAGATCGGTCGGGAACGTTTCGCAAAGACGTGGTCCGTGAAGAACAGCTACGATACGTATGAAAAGAGGAAGGCCGAGCTGCTTTCGATGTCTGAGGATGACCCTGAGTACGTTCAGAAGCTGTATGAGATCTATCAGATACAGAACTACATCAAGAGCTACGCCGGAAGCCTTCAGGAGATGAATGTGGCCGCGGGAATCCGGATATATGAAAAGCAGATTCCGCTGTTTCTCCTGATTCCGGCGCTGACGATTCTCTGGGGATCGCTTGCGCTGGCCGCCGTCCTATGGCTGAACCGGTCGGTTGGCAGACACATTGTCAGGCCGGTGCAGGCGCTGGCGGAGGATTCCAGGCGGATCGCGGAAAATGATTACAGCGGTCCTCCCGTTTCAACGGAATGTAAAGATGAGATTGCGGATCTCGTCCGGGCGTTCTGCCGGATGAAATGTTCCACACAGGGATATATTGAGACGCTGAAAGAGAAGCACGAGGTCGAGACGCAGCTGGAGGCGGTCCGGCTTCAGATGTTAAAGAACCAGATCAATCCCCATTTTCTGTTCAATACGTTAAACACTATTGCCGGAGCTGCGGAGATGGAGGAGGCGGAGACGACAGAGAAGATGATACAGGCCATGAGCAGGCTGTTCCGTTACAATTTAAAATCAACGGCGTCCGTGATGCCCTTTGAGCGGGAAAAGAAGGTGGTGGAGGATTACATTTACCTTCAGAAGATGCGGTTTGGCAGCAGGATCCGGTATACCTCAGACTGCAGCCAGGATACCATGGAGGTCATGATTCCGGTATTTGCCTTACAGCCGCTGATTGAGAACGCCATTGTCCACGGCCTTGCGGTAAAGCCGGAAGGCGGACGGCTCCATATCCGGTCCTGGATAAGGGGAAAACGAATCTTTATTTCCGTATCCGACACCGGAGCCGGGATTGCGCCGGAGCGGCTTGCAGAAATCCGGGAAGAGCTGAGGAACGGTGAGAGCCAGAAGCTGGGAATCGGAGTCAGCAATATCAGCCGGCGGATTAAGACCATGTATCCTGACGGAGAACTGCTGATCGACAGCAGAGAAGGGCGGGGAACTGTCGTGCGTATGGCGTTTACGGTGGCTGAGATGTAGGGAATTATGGTATGCGTGGGAACAGATAAACAGAGAAACAGAGAAACAGTGATGCAGAGATACAGAGATACAGATTACAGAGATACCGAAATAGAGGTCAGAAAACAAATGGGAAAGCGGGGAAAGAGCCATGTACCGGGTTTTGATAGCAGATGATGAAGAAATAGAAAGGCTGTCCTTCAGCAGGAAACTCAAAAAGTATTTTGGAGAGAGCTGTGAGGTCTTTCATGCGGAAAACGGCATGCAGGCGATCCTGGCGGTGGATAAGAACGACACGCCCATTGTGATCATGGATATTGGAATGCCGGGGATGAACGGCGTGGAGGCGGCGGAGTGGATCAGAAAGAGCCATCCGGACTGCGTTATCATCTTTTTAACCGCGTATGACGATTTTTCCTATGCGAAGCGGGCGGTTTCCCTCCATGCGCTGGAATATCTCTTAAAGCCGTGTGATGACGAGGAGCTCATCCCGGTGATGGAGGAGGCCATGCGCCAGGTGGATCTATGCAGGAAAAAGGCAGAAAGCCCGGCGGGTGGAACGGGCTTTGCAGGAAGCAGTTTTGCTGCTGCCGGGGGAGGCGGCAGAGGCAGGGAAGGCGGCAGAGACGGAGAAGGCGGCACAGACGGGGAAGGCATCCGCAGTACCGAGGCCGGAAACGGCCAGGACGCGGAGGACGACCCCGGTCAGGAACCGGAGAACGGGTACTCCAGAGTAGCTGCCGCCATCCGTGCCTATGTCAGGGAGAACTACAGCCGCGATATTTCCATGCAGGACGCGGCGCGCGCCATGAACTATTCAGAGGTATATTTCTGCCGACTGTTTAAGCAGTGTTTCGATCAGAATTTTACCGCGTATCTGACCCATTTAAGGGTGAAGGAGGCGAAAAAACTGCTGGAGGACCCACGGGCCAATATTAAGGATGTGAGCAGAAGCGTGGGTTACAGCGATTCGAAATATTTCTCAAAAATCTTTAAGCGGATCACAGGTCAGCTGCCGTCGGAATATCGGGACGGTCTTCCATCATAGATATAAAACACGCCCTAATGCTGGAAAATTGGGTAATATTACCCTCCTTAATGTCAATATTTTACTGTACACATTTAATCTCCATGGCTTTATAATGTTACTGTTAAGAAAATGTCAAGATCTTAACGATTTCGTAACACAAAAGCAGCCATGGAGATTTTTTGTTTCATGGGAAGGCTTTCCGGCGCGCGAGTCCGGCTTGCCCGACTCTTTGCCGGCTGTTTTTGCTGCCGGAGAGTATTCCGGCCGTTTCGAAGTATATACATACCTTGGAACGGGGATAAATAGTATGTGAACTATGTAATGTATGAGAAGGAAAGGAATGGAGAGCATTGAAAAAAATGATTAAAAAAGCAGCCGCTGTTTTAATGGCCGCGGCCATGGCGGTATCCTTGACCGGCTGTGGTTCCATCACTTCAGGAAAACGGATTATCCGTATTTCCCACGCACAGTCAGAGACCCATCCGGAGCATCTGGGACTACTGGCCTTTAAGGAATACGTGGAGGAACGGCTGGGGGATAAGTATGAGGTACAGATATTCCCGAATGAGATTCTTGGTTCCGCCCAGAAGGCGATCGAGCTGACACAGACGGGAGCCATCGATTTTGTTGTGGCAGGAACCGCCAACTTAGAGACGTTTGCAGATGTCTACGAAATTTTCAGCATGCCGTATCTGTTTGATTCGGAAGATGTATATAAAACTGTCATGGAAGACTCCGACTACATGGAACAGGTTTACGAGTCCACCGACGAGGCAGGATTCCGCGTCGTTACCTGGTATAATGCGGGTACGAGAAACTTCTATGCAAAAACGCCGATTCGTACTCCGGAAGACTTAAAGGGAAAGAAAATCAGAGTACAGCAGAGCCCGGCCAGCGTTTCCATGGTCAACTCCTTTGGAGCGGCGGCGGCGCCCATGGGCTTCGGCGAGGTCTATACCGCGATTCAGCAGGGCGTGATTGACGGCGCGGAGAACAACGAGCTGGCCCTGACGAATAACAAACACGGTGAGGTTGCAAAATACTACAGCTACAACAAGCATCAGATGGTACCGGACATGCTGGTTGCCAACTTAAAGTTTTTAGAGGGACTGAGCCCGGAAGAGTATCAGATCTTTAAGGATGCGGCAGCACTTTCCACGGAAGTGGAGATGAAGGAATGGGACAAGAGCATCGAGGAGGCGAAGAAGATCGCCACAGAAGACATGGGCGTGGAATTCATCGACGTCGATGTGGATGCCTTTAAGGAAAAAGTACTTCCGCTCCATGAGAAGATGCTGAATGACAATCCGAAAATCGGTGATTTTTACAAGCACATTCAGACCGTTAATGAACAGGCGAAAGGGGAAGAGTAAGAATGGAAGCACTGCATAAAATCAGAGAAGTCCTGATGAAGATTCTGGGACTGTTCATTATTTTCCTGTTTGCCATGATGACGATCATCGGCACATACCAGATTGTTACGAGATACTTTTTTAACCGGCCAAGCACCGTGTCGGAGGAGCTTCTGACGTATTCCTTCACCTGGATGGCTCTGCTCGCCTCCGCTTATGTGTTTGGAAAACGGGACCATATGAGAATGGGCTTCCTGGCCGATAAAATAACGGGAACTCCCAGAAAGGTACTGGAGACAGCCATCGATTTTCTGACCTTTGCGTTTGCGGCAGTCGTCATGGTTTACGGAGGAATCTCCATCACGAAGCTGACCATGATCCAGACGACGGCCTCCCTTCAGGTTCCCATGGGATACATCTACATGATCGTTCCGGTGACAGGAATTCTGATTATGTTTTTTAGCTTTACCAATGCCATGGACATGCTGCATGGCGATTTCAGTGAGAAGGGAGAGGCGAGAGTATGAATATAGCGGTTGCATGCGGACTGATTATCCTGGTCCTCTTAGTGATTATGCTGCTGGCCGGCGTACCGATTGCGGTCGCTCTGGCGGTTTCCTCTATCTGTGCGATTTTGCCGGTTCTCAATACGGGAGCGGCGGTACTTACGGGAGCGCAGCGTATCTTTTCAGGAATCTCAGTGTTCAGCCTTCTCGCCATTCCGTTCTTTATCCTGGCGGGAAATATCATGAACAAAGGCGGAATCGCGATCCGTCTCATTAATTTTGCAAAACTGTTTACCGGAAGAATTCCGGGTGCGCTGGCTCATACCAATGCGGTTGCCAACATGCTGTTCGGAGCGATATCCGGTTCTGGTACCGCGGCGGCCTCCGCCATGGGTTCCATCATCGGACCGATCGAGGAGGAAGAGGGATACGACCGTGATTTCTCGGCGGCGGCCAATATTGCGACGGCGCCAACCGGCCTGCTCATTCCTCCCAGCAACGTTATGATTACCTTCTCCTTAGTCAGCGGCGGAACCTCCGTTGCGGCGCTTTTCATGGCGGGCTATATCCCCGGCATCCTGTGGGGCCTTGCCTGTATGGCCGTTATTTTCTATTTTGCTAAAAAACGCGGCTACCGCAGTACCAGACGGTATTCCATGAGCGAGAAAGTGAAAGTATTTTTCCAGGCGATTCCCTGTCTGCTCATGATCATCATCGTAATCGGCGGTATTATCTCCGGTATTTTTACGGCGACAGAGGGAAGTGTAGTTGCGGTGGTATACAGCCTGATCCTGTCCCTGTTCTTCTATAAGTCCATTAAGATTTCGGAGCTGCCGAAGATATTCTTAGACAGCGCGGAGATGACGGGTATCATCATCTTCTTAATCGGCGTCTCCAGCATCATGAGCTGGGTTATGGCCTTTACCGGTATTCCGACGGCCGTTTCAGAGGCCATGTTAAGCATCAGCAATAACCGTTACGTCATTCTCTTTATCATCAATATCCTTCTGCTGATTATCGGTACGTTCATGGATATGACGCCGGCCTGTCTGATCTTCACGCCGATCTTCCTTCCGATCTGCCAGAAGCTGGGTATGAATACCGTACATTTCGGCATCATGATGATCTTTAACTTATGTATCGGAACCATCACGCCTCCGGTCGGTACGACCCTGTTCGTAGGTGTAAAGGTGGGTAAGACGAAGATTGAAAATGTCATTAAACCGCTTCTTCTTTACTTTGCGGCCATTTTCATCGTCCTTCTGCTGGTCAGCTACGTGCCGATTCTGTCGCTGTGGCTGCCGGGATTACTGGGTTATGTATAACAAAAATGTATTATTTTTAAAAATTTGAAAAAAGTACTTGATTATTTTGGATAAATATAGTAATATAATTGTATGAATTGGATAACCAATTCGTACAATTATATGCTGTATAGCAATGCAGAAGTGGCGGAATTGGCAGACGCGCACGGTTCAGGTCCGTGTGGTAGCAA
>OBUZ01001109.1_pt1 | contig 9753 bp, 8 predicted proteins | sample 1494961 | NCBI WGS metagenome assembly OBUZ01 (sample SAMEA2579939, study PRJEB22360) | human gut metagenome | biome: human gut; feature: human-associated habitat; material: faeces | place: Denmark | collected 2008/2010
AAAAGGCTTTGATACATTTACAAAAAGATATACAGAGGGACTTCCAATTGAACGTGCGGCAGTGAATGCATTGAAACAAATGTAAAAGTGGGGTAAAATAATATGTTAGAAGAGTTAAAAAAACAAGTTTATGAGGCAAATATGGAGCTCCCACAGAAGGGGCTTGTCACCTACACATGGGGCAATGTCAGCGGGATTGACAGGGAAAGAGGTTTGTTTGTCATCAAACCGAGCGGAGTGGAGTATGAAAAGCTGTCACCGGAAGATATGGTTGTGATGGATCTCTCCGGCAATAAGGTCGAGGGAGAGATGAATCCTTCTTCTGATACACCGACTCATCTGGAACTATATAAGGCATTTAAAGATCTCGGCGGAGTGGTACATACCCATTCCCCGTGGGCCACTTCATGGGCACAGGCAGGAAGAAGTATTCCATGTTACGGAACAACTCATGCAGATTACTTTTATGGGGATATTCCTTGTGCCAGAGGACTGACAAAGGCAGAAATAGAAAAGGATTATGAGAAAAACACCGGGTTGGTCATCATAGAGACATTTAAGGATAAAAACCCCATCTATGTACCTGGAGTACTCTGTACAAATCATGGACCTTTTACATGGGGTAAAGATGCCGGTGAAGCAGTTCATAACGCAGTTGTACTGGAGGAAGTGGCTAAGATGGCGTATCGGGCGGAGCATTTAAAAGACGGGATCAGCCCTGCACCTCGGGTTATTCAGGATAAGCATTTTTTCCGCAAACATGGGGAAAACGCTTATTATGGTCAATAGAGATCGGAATCTGGGATCTGATCGGTGGAAATAATAGTTGTACCTGGAGCTTTACAGCAGGAGAGGATGCGGCATATGATAAAGGTTTTTTTAGTGGAAGATGAAGTAATTATACGGGAAAGTATAAAGAACAATGTGGAGTGGGAAAAGCATGGATATGAGCTGGTTGGAGAAGCAGGCGACGGAGAGATGGCGCTTCCGCTCATTAAAGAACTGAAACCGGACATATTGATTACAGACATTAAAATGCCTTTCATGGACGGTGTGGAACTTGGAAAGATTTTAAAAACAGAGATGCCGGATCTGTCTGTTATTTTTCTGACCGGCTATGATGATTTTTCTTTTGCAAAAGAGGCAATCTCCATCGGGGTGGAAGAATATTTGATGAAGCCTGTCACAGGAGAACAGCTCATTGCCGCACTTGACAAAGTGAAAAATCAGATTGAAAAGAAAAAGATACTGACAGACAATATGACACGGCTTGAGCAGGAGAGTCAGAAAAATATACAGATCAAACGATACCGTTTTTTCGGAGAACTTGTGCGCAGCAAGATGCCGGTATCAAAGCTGATCAGAATGGGAAATGAACTGGGTATTTCTGTGATGGCATCTGCTTATACGGTAATACTTTTAAAGTACTATTTTAATCATTCGGACGATGAAGAGAGAAAACGGAAGGCAGAGGAAGCAAACAGGCTGCTTTCACATACAGACAGTCAGGAACATGTTGTTATGTTCCAGAGAGCGACAGAAGGATACATCTTTCTTTTGAAGGTACAGAGTGACGAAGATATTGATAAGATTAGAGAGAGATTTGTAAAAAAAGTGGTTGAAATTGCTTCCCGCTTTGAGGATCTTGGATATTTTATCGGAGTCGGAGAGACAGTCCACAGAGTGCATGAGATTTCCCGCAGCTATGACACGGCAAGTGTGGCTTTCGCAAAGCAGTATGAGATGGGCAAAAACAGAGTCTTATATTACAGCCAGCTTGATAAAAGAGAAGAAATAGAGGACATCTCCGTAAATATTGATTTTCGGGAGATTAATATGGAAAAAACAGACAAAGCAGTCCTGGTCAAATTTTTGAAAAATGGAACAGGAGAAGATGTAGACGAATTTGTTGAGGACTATTTCAAAGCTTTTGGAGAGAAGAACATGGAGTCTTTTTTATTCCGACAGTATATTATTCTTGATATTTGTTTTATTATCAATGAATTTTTGGAACAAATCCATGGTGCAAAGAAGAAAGTGGCTGATCAGATGTTCGGAGAGAACTATAAGTTTACCGATGTGGATACTCTGGATAAGACAAAAGCTTATGTAAAGAGATTAATAAGAATGGCCATAGAACTGCGGAGCGAGAGTGTTGTTAAAAAGTATCAGCCGATGATCGAGGATGCTACGGATTACATCAGGAAGCACTTCAGTGATGATGACATTTCGCTGAATGTTGTTGCTTCTATTGTGGGGCTGAGTCCGAGCCATTTCAGCACGGTTTTTCGTCAGGAGGTTGGAAGTACCTTTGTAGAATATCTTACCATGGTGCGTATGGAGGAAGCGAAGACACTTCTCAAATGCACAAGTTTGAAAAGCTCGGAGATTGGTTACAGAATTGGTTATAAAGATCCCCATTATTTTAGTTTTCTGTTTAAAAAGACTCAGAAATGTACTTCGAAAGAGTACCGCATGAAAGGAATCTGATGAAAAGATTTAGTATAAAGCTTTCAGTATCCTCTCTGGAGAAAAAATTAAACTGGATTCGTTTATGTGTGCTGGTGCCATTCTTTGGAATGGTGCTGGCTCTTCTTGTCATGATGGTCAGTTTCAATGAACAGTATGACACAAGTGTACAGAATATCAGTCAGGCAAGTGAATTTAATTTTCAGTTCAGGGAAGACATTGATAACAAGATGTACAGGGTAGTAATAGGAGCAGATACCTTTGAGGAAATGAACCCTTATGTGGAAAGCTTTAAGGCCAGGATGACACTGGAACAGCTCAGAAAGACTGCTTTAAAACAGGAGAGCAGAGACCGTCTGGATCAGATCAACCGCCTTTTGGCCAGCTTGGAAACGTATATTCAGAAAATACAGACATCTGATATTATGAAAGACTATAAGGTCAATGACCGTATTTTAAGGGATGATGTGAATATCTTTACTGAAATCATTGAAAAGAAGATTAGCGAGTATATTTATTTTGAGACAGGCAACTTAAAACAACTGAGGAGCGGTCTGAGAAAAAATATTATGACTGAAGTCGCTGTTTCTGCGGCTATTTCCGCATTTCTTATCGTTTTTATCTGGATATTCACAAATCGGATCGCCAAAAGTATCTCGGAGCCGATCGTGGATCTGTGCAATAAGACAAAGCTTGTCGGAAAAGGGGATTTTACAGTAAGAGCCTTAAACAGTGAGACAGAAGAAGTCAGGATTCTGAGCAAAAACTTTAATCAGATGGTGAGAAGGATTGAACAGCTTGTGGAGGATGTGACTAAGGAGCAGATGAATCTGAGGAAAACAGAGCTGGAACTTCTCCAGTCCCAGATTAACCCCCATTTTTTGTATAATACTCTTGATACGATCATCTGGTTTGCGGCAGACGGACAGAATGAACAGGTGGTTCAGATGGTACAGGATCTGTCCACATTTTTCAGGGAATGTTTAAGTAAGGGTGAAGGCCTGATTTCTCTAAAGGATGAACTTCTGCATGTAGAAAGCTATCTTAAGATCCAGAGTGTCCGCTATCAGGATATACTCGATTTTTCAATTGACGTGCCAGAAGAAATCTTAGGCAGCAACATTATTAAAATGACCCTTCAGCCTCTTGTGGAAAATGCACTGTATCACGGCATTAAGCGGCGGAGAGAAAAAGGAAAGATTGAGATCAATGGAGTCTATGATGAGGATAATATTTATCTGTCGGTGGAAGATGACGGTCCGGGCATGGATGCAGATCATGTGGCGAGAATCAATCAAGAGATGATGGGCGGAAGCCGGGATCGCAGAGTAACCGGATTTGGAATGTCCAGTGTAAACCAGAGGCTGAAGCTGCAGTTTGGAGAAGAGTATGGACTAATCGTAGAAAGTGAAGAATCTGCAGGTACAAGAGTGATTGCTGTTCTGCCAAGAGAGACCTGATTTTAAGAAAGTCAGAATGAATCTGAAATAAAAATGGTTCATTCTGACTTTTTGTTTCTTGTGTGCTATGTTGTATGTTCACCTTAAGGGCTATGAACCATGTTTAAGTAAAAAAATGAACTCATTTCAAAAGAAAAAAAACTTTTTTAACCTCATATTGAAAAAAAATAAAAAAGTGTACTTAACTCAAAAGATATTGCATTGAAACAAGTGCAGATACAAGTAAAATGTATATTGTAAGTAAGAACCGCATGAAGTTCAGAAAATTTAAGGAGGAGAAAGTCATGAGAAAAGGATTTAAGAAAGTTCTTAGTATTGCTCTTTGTGCAGCAATGATGGGCACCATGTTGACAGCCTGCGGCGGAGGTGGAAAAAAGGATGCCGCTAAGAAAGATAACAAGGATCGGATTTTCACAGGTAGGTGCGGAGAGTGACTGGCGTGTTGCCAACACAAAGTCCATGAAGGAAGCACTGTCTGCGGGAAATGGTTTCAAATTATCTTTTGCTGATGCTCAGCAGAAACAGGAGAACCAGACAAAGGCTGTCCGCGAGTTTATTTCACAGGGTGTGGATGTCATCGCGATCGCGCCGGTAACAGAGACCGGATGGGAAACTGTTCTGAAAGAAGCAAAGGAAGCAGGCATCCCGGTAATCACTGTTGACAGACAGATCAAGACATCTGATGATTCACTGGTTTCCTGCTGGGTAGGTTCCGACTTCAAGAAAGAAGGAGTGGAAGCAGGAAAATGGCTGATCAAAGACATGGAAAAAAAGGGTAAGAAAGCTGCCAACATCGCAGTTTTACAGGGAACAATCGGTTCTTCCGCTGAGATCGGACGTACAAAAGGATTTAAAGAAGGCATTAAAGACGCTAAGGACTTTAAGATCATAGCTTCTCAGACAGGCGAGTTTACACAGGCTAAAGGACAGGAAGTAATGGAATCCTTCCTGAAACAGTACAAAAACATTGATGTCGTAGTGGCTCAGAATGACAACATGGCATTTGGTGCGATTGATGCATTAAAGGCAGCAGGTAAAAAACCTGGAAAAGATGTCACAATCATTTCCTTCGACGCTGTAAAAGCAGCATTAAAAGAAGTACAGAACGGACAGATCAATGCTGAGTTTGAATGTAATCCGCTGCATGGACCTCGCGTAGCAGACCTTGCTAAGAAGCTCATGAACGGTGAGAAAGTAGAGAAGGTTCAGTATGTAGAAGAACAGGTATTTACAAAAGATAACGTAGACAAGTTTATCAACGAACGCCAGTACTAAAAATCAGCTGGATGTACATAAAAATTGCAGGCTCTGGACCAGAAAGCCGATTTCTGGCCTAACCTGTAATTTTTATACTTAGATTGCCCAGGGGCAGACCTAATAACAGTGAAAAGAAAGGTGGAATTGTCATGAGTGATGAAAAAAAGACAGTTCTTTCCATGAAAAATATCAGTAAGAGTTTCCCCGGTGTAAAAGCATTATCCGATGCGCAGTTGACTTTACGGGAAGGTGAGATTCATGCATTGATGGGAGAAAACGGTGCAGGAAAATCAACTCTGATCAAAGTCCTGACTGGTGTGGAAGAATTTGAAACCGGCGAAATCATTATGGATGGAAAGAGCATCGTAAACGGATCTCCGCAGGAAGCGGGCATGAATGGAATCAGCACAGTTTACCAGGAAGTAAACCTCTGTCCGAATCTTACGGTTGCGGAAAATATTTTTATCGGACGAGAACCTATGAAAATGGGACATATCGACTGGAAGACGATCAACAGGGAAGCACAGAAAATCCTTGACAACTTAAAATTAGAAATTGACGCCACAGAGCTTCTGGAAAACTATTCTGTTGCAATCCAGCAGATGGTTGCCATTGCAAGGGCTGTAGATACACAGGCAAAAGTCTTGATTCTGGATGAACCTACTTCCAGCCTGGATGAAGGAGAAGTAGAAAAATTATTCGAAGTTATGAACATGCTGAAGAAACGAGGAACAGCGATCGTGTTTGTTACTCATTTTCTTGAACAGGTTTATGCAGTATGTGACAGGATCACTGTTTTGCGAAACGGACATTTTGTAGGGGAATACAAGACTGAAGAACTTCCGAGAGTCAAATTGGTTGCGACTATGATGGGCAAAGAGTTTGATGATCTGGCTGATATTAAGAATAAAGCCGGAAATGGTTCCAGGAGAAACAATGAAGCTGTGATCGAGGCTAAAGGGTTATATCATAAAGGATCTATCAAGCCATTTGATCTGACTATACATAAGGGAGAAGTCATTGGATTATCAGGACTATTAGGGTCAGGACGATCTGAACTGGCAAGAGTTATTTATGGAGCAGATAAACCGGAAGGCGGAGAACTCTATGTGAATGGAGAGAAACTTCACGTAAAGGCTCCGATCGAAGCAATGCAGAAAGGAATGGCATATTGTCCGGAAGACAGAAAGGCCGAAGGTATCATCGCCGACTTGTCCGTACGAGAGAACATGATCATTGCGCTGCAGGCAAAACGTGGAATGTTTAAGCTGATGAGCAAGAAAGAACAGGAAGAATTAACAGATAAATATATTGAAATGCTCCAGGTCAAGACGGCCAACAGAGAGGTGCCGATCAAGACTTTGAGCGGAGGAAACCAGCAGAAAGTCATTCTTGGAAGATGGCTGATGACCGACCCGGATTTCCTGATTCTGGATGAGCCTACAAGAGGTATTGATGTCGGCACAAAGACAGAAATTCAGAAGCTTGTTGTAAAACTGGCTGGAGAAGGAATGTCTGTCATGTTCATTTCCTCTGAAGTTGAGGAAATGCTCCGTACCGTAAATCACATGGGTATCCTGAGAGACGGAAAAAAGGTCGGAGAGCTGGAAGAAAGTGAATTATCACAGGAGAATGTTATGAAAGCAATCGCAGGAGGTGACAAGTAATGGATAAGTTGAAAAAATTGACAACCTGCCGCCTGTTTTGGCCTCTTGTATGTCTGTTTCTCGTACTGCTGTTTAACTTTATTAAATCACCGTCATTCTTTAAGATTTCAGTGAACAACGGTGTGTTATACGGATATCTGGTAGACATATTCAACAGATCCAGTGAGCTGATCATTTTGGCAGTCGGGATGACTCTCTGTGTGGCATCCAGTGCAGGAACCGATATTTCCGTCGGTGCTACAATGGCTTTGGCAGGAGGTGTATCTGTATATCTTCTGGGAACAGGAAATACATATAATATGCCGTGGATTCTTGCAATCCTGGCCGGACTTCTTGTCTCAATCGTATGCGGAATGTGGAATGGATTCCTGGTAGCAAAAATGAAAATACAGCCCATGGTGGCCACACTGATACTGTTTACTGCCGGGCGCGGTATGGCACAGCTGATCACCGGAGGAAATATTTTATACATCAAAGTGCCGAACTTTAAATATTTAGGAGGATTTCTTCCGCATATTCCGGTGCCGACCCCGATTCTTGTAGCAATTATTGTGGTAGTGCTTGTAAGTTTATTCTTAAACAGAACAGCGACAAAATTATATGTTGAAAGTGTCGGTATTAACCCGAAAGCCAGCCGTCTGTTCGGACTGAATTCCAACAGGATCATCTGGCTGACATATGCAGCCTGCGGACTCTGTGCAGGAATCGCAGGTATGATCGCTACATCAAGAATCTCATCCATTGATGCCAATAACGTAGGTAATCTGATGGAATTGGATGCAATCCTTGCAGTAGCCCTTGGAGGAAACTCACTGGCAGGAGGAAAGTTTTCTCTTGGAGGAAGTGTCATCGGAGCGATCACGATCCAGGCATTGTCAACGACACTCTATGCACTGAAAGTAACCGGAGATCAGCTTCCGCTTTATAAGGCGATCGTAGTTATCATTATTGTGACACTGCAGTCTCCGGAATTCAAGAAATTTATGAATCGATACAAAGCAAAAAGAGCGGCGAAAGCTGCTGGAGAGAAGGTGGCATCATGATAGAGAAAATCAAGAGCAAACTGCGCGGGAATGGTTTCCTGCTGTTTGTCACCATCGTGCTGTTCTTCATCTTGTATATCGCAGGAGCCATCGCCTATGGTGACCGTAACTTCACAAGTCCTCAGGTATTTTTAAACCTGTTTATCAGCAACGCAGGGCTGATCATTGCAGCAGTCGGCATGACCTTTGTCCTTATCACTGGAGGGATTGATATTTCCATAGGTTCTGTCATCGGCGTTGTATGTATGATGCTTGCATGGATGATGGAGATCAAACATATGAGCGCAGGGCTGGCAATCGTCTTAGTGCTGGCATTTGGAATTATATTCGGTCTGGTACAGGGATTCCTGGTAGCATATTTAAAAATTCAGCCTTTCATCGTAACACTGGGAGGTATGTTCTTTGCCAGAGGTTTGACCGCCGTGATCAGTTCTGACATGATCAGTATTAAAAATGAGACGTTCTTAAACCTTGCAAATAATAAAATTTACTTAAGCTTTATCACTTACTATAACAACAGAGGAATCGCAATGCACCCATATATTTACCTGAGCGTTGTTATCGCACTCCTGGTTGTGGCAATTGCATTTGCACTATTGAAGTTTACAAAGTTCGGACGTGCAGTATTTGCCGTGGGTGGAAATGAACAGTCTGCACTGCTCATGGGACTGAATCCGAGAACAACAAAATTAAAGGTTTATGTATTAAACGGATTTTTAGCATCCCTGGCCGGTTTTGCTTTCTGCTTAAACTCCTGCGGAGGATTTGTAGAGCAGGCCCGCGGATTCGAGATGGATGCCATTGCGGCAGCTGTCATCGGAGGAACACTGCTGACCGGAGGTGTAGGAACTGTTATCGGTTCACTTTTCGGATCTCTGATCAAAGGTATCATTGAAACGATCATCACATTCCAGGGTACATTGTCATCCTGGTGGACGAGGATTGCCATTGCAGCCCTGCTTTGCTTCTTCGTCATCTTACAGAGCGTATTTAAATCCATCCGTGAAAAACGGCTGGCCCAAAGTGAAGATTAGCAGGAGGTAGGAAAATGAATAACATGCCGAAAGTAAAAATCGGGATCGTAGCAGTCAGCCGTGACTGCTTCCCGGAAAGCCTTTCCGTTTCCAGGAGAGAAGCTTTAGTGAAAGCTTATAAAGAAAAATATGGGGAAGAAGACATCTATGAATGTCCGGTCTGCATCGTAGAGAGCGAGATCCATATGGTGCAGGCACTGGAGGATATCAAAAAGGCAGGGTGCAACGCGCTGGCAGTATATCTCGGAAACTTCGGACCGGAGATCTCAGAGACACTTCTCGCCAAACATTTCGACGGACCAAAAATGTTCGTTGCGGCGGCTGAGGAAAGCGGAAACAATCTGCTGGACGGACGGGGAGATGCCTACTGCGGAATGCTGAATGCAAGTTATAACTTAAAGCTTCGGAATATTAAGGCATACATCCCGGAATATCCGGTTGGAACTGCGCAGGAATGTGCGGATATGATCCATGAATTTGTACCGATCGCGAGAGCGGTAAAAGCACTGAGTGAGCTTAAGATTATTTCTTTCGGTCCAAGACCACTGAACTTCCTGGCCTGCAATGCACCGATCAAGCCATTATATGATCTGGGCATCGAAATTGAAGAAAACTCAGAGCTGGATCTGTTCGAGGCGTTCAACAATCATAAAGATGATGAACGGATTCCTTCTATAATAAAAGAAATGGAAGAAGAACTGGGTCAGGGAAATAAGAAGCCTGAAATTCTGGCAAAGCTTGCCCAGTATGAACTGACATTGAAAGACTGGGTGGAAGAGCACAGAGGCTACAGGAAATATGTTGCCATCGCGGGCAAATGCTG
>OBUZ01001119.1_pt1 | contig 9658 bp, 9 predicted proteins | sample 1494961 | NCBI WGS metagenome assembly OBUZ01 (sample SAMEA2579939, study PRJEB22360) | human gut metagenome | biome: human gut; feature: human-associated habitat; material: faeces | place: Denmark | collected 2008/2010
GCTGACCGATATCGAGTACCGAATCCTGCTCCTTCTGGCAGAGAACCGTAAGAAGACGTATACCACACAGGACATTTATGAGGCGGTCTGGAATGAGCCGTTTCTATTTTCGTCGAACAACACCGTGATGGTCCATATCCGGAATCTGAGAAAAAAGCTGGAGGATGATCCCCAGAATCCGCGCTGCATCCGGAATGTATGGGGAAAGGGGTACCGCATTGATTAAACGGCCCGGCAGAAAACAGAAAATATCATGGAAAAACAGACTTTGGGCGGAGCTAATGGCCTCGGTGGCCATCGCCATGGCGGCGGCATTTCTTCTCTATATGGGAATACATACGACCGCCTATGACTGGATTGACAGGACGCAGAATACTCAGGAAGCCTATGTGCAGCAGAAGGTGCGGACGGAGGAAGCACTGCAGCAGTATATTAAGGATAAGAACATCGCTCTCTCCGATTTGAGTCCGCTGGACGAGTGGGTCGAAAGGGAGGCGTATGTGGCGATGGTCATTTACCGTTTCGGGCGTGTAATCTATTCCTCGTATCCCTTTGATGTGGAAGATGTGATCGTTTCAGAAGAGGATGCGGCTGAGGCGGAGGTTATGCCGGTGTCGGATGACAGTGCGTATACTTTTACTTTTGCAGACGGAACTGCGTCTGTGCTTTTGATGCCGTTTTATGAATACCGCTATTACCAGTGGGCGGACCGGATCTCTGTGATCTGTGGATTCCTGCTCTTTATCACCGTATTTCTGCATTTGATACAGAAAAAGACTTCCTACATCGAACTCCTGAAGAAGGAGCTTCAGATTTTGGAGGGCGGCCAGATGGAGTACGCTGTCTCCGTCAGGGGAAGCGACGAGCTGGGGGAACTGGCAGAAGGGATCAACCGGATGCGGATTTCCATCCTGGAGCGGGAGCAGAAGGAGGCGGAGGCCAGACAGGCCAATCAGGAACTTGTGACTGCCATGTCTCACGACCTGCGCTCCCCTCTCACGTCTCTGCTGGGATATCTGGAGCTGCTGGATGAGGAGGAGACGGAGGACGCCGCCCAGCAGAAGCATTTTATTGCTACCAGCCGGAAGAAGGCCATGCAGATCAAGGAGATGTCAGACCGTCTGTTTGAATATTTTCTTGTGTACGGCAGGGAGGAAAAACCGGCCATGGAGCCGGTGGACGGGTCAGCTCTGTTCCAGCAGACGGTGGGAGAAAGTGCATTTGCACTGGAGGGGCGGGGATTCACGGTGGATTTTCAAATGGAGGAGATGGATGGGATCTACTACGTTTCCGTGGATTTATTCCGCAGGGTAGTGGACAATCTCTTTTCCAACTTGACGAAGTACGCTGCCAGGGAATACCCTGTTACGATTGCCTGTGTGCAGACAAAGGGAGGTGCCCGGCTTACGATCCACAACCGGAAAAGGACGGATGGCGCCCTGGTGGAGAGTTCAGGAATCGGCCTTAAGACGTGCAGAAAGATTATGAAGGAGCACGAAGGCTCCTTCGAGACAACAGAAGACGAAGACGGGTTTACCGCGACTGTTTTTACCAAAAGCATAGCGCCGAGGAAAGAAAAAACGCCGGCTGAAATGGCTGAAAAGTCATTTCGGCCGGTGCTTTTTTAATTCTGAAGAAAACTGAATAAGAGGCCCGGATTATGGAAAAACGCTGCCTTACACGTTATAATGCAGATGAATTTATTCTGAGAAATGAGGGATTACAATTGATGAACAGACGATTATTTGCAGCTTCGACAGCGGCCTGCATCATGGTTACAGCGGTATATCCGATGACCTCCCTGGCTGCCGTTAATATGGATTTGAAAAAGAAAGTAGTCGGCATGGCCGGGATCATGAACGTGACTAACACGGAAAAAAATGTTACCAGGGCAGAATATGCAAAGATGGTGGTGCTGGCCTCCCCCTACGGCAGCTCGGTGCCGCCGGAAGGCAGCAGCTCCGTCTTCGCGGATGTCGGAAAGGATCATGCCTACGCCTCCTATATCAAAACGGCGGTGGAAAAAGGCTATATGACGGGCTATCTGGGCGGCGTGTTTAAACCGGACCAGAACGTCACACTTCAGGACGCGGTCAGAGGCATTCTGGCACTGCTGGGGTATAAGGATGAAGATTTTGCTGGCAGCCAGGCTGGAGGAAGGATATCCCAGTACCGCTTTTTGAAGCTTGACGAGAATGTGAACCGGGAGGCGGCAGAGCTGCTGGCGAGAGGGGACTGTATCAACCTGTTTTATAATCTGTTAAAGACAAAGCCGAAAGACGGCGGCGATATCTACGGCAAACTGTTCGGATGCGAGCTGACCTCCGATGGAGAGATCAATCCTTTAAAGATGGCGGACAACGGTTTGAAGGGCCCCAAACTGGTTCGCAGTAAGAGAAGCTTATCCAGCTATATTCCATTTAAGCTGGATAAGGCCAATGTGTTTATCAACGGCGAGTCCTCCACGGTCTCGGCACTGAAAGACGCAGTGGAGAGCGGCGGTGCGGTGCTGCTTTACTATCACCCGGGATCAAAGAGCATCTGGGCCTACACGGAGGATTCGTCGGACAGCAGGCGCGGAATCGTCCGGGGAACGGTCTCCAACATCTATTATACCTCCGTGGACGTGATGTCACCCAGCGCCGTGATGCTGGAGGAAAGCGGGGAGCAGTATCTGCTTACCAGTTCGGAGATGCAGTTTGCGTTCTCCATGTACGGGAACGTCCGGGTCGGGGATACGGTCACACTGGTCTATGAAAAGACTGTGAAAGAGGACGGAACAGAAACGTACACGGTATTGGATTATTTAGAAGACTGACAGGAGAACGGCCATGAAAAACAGGAAAAAGAAGAAAACGGTAATCATTGTGGCAGCGGCGTTTGTGCTTTTGGCAGCGGTGGGAACCGCGGCCTTAAGGAATCATGGGCGGAGCACCGGGGCAGGTAAGGGGACAGAGGTGATGACCGCGCCGGTGACGCGGCAGGACATCAGCTCCAGACTCTCCTCCTCGGGAGTGCTGAAGCCGAGGAATTCCTATCAGGTATCCTCGCTGGTGGAGGGCGAGATCACCAGCGCCGATTTCGAGGTGGGGGATCAGGTGGAGAAGGGCCAGGTGCTTTACCGGATCGATGTGAGCAACATGGAGGAGGAGATGAAATCTGCACAGAACTCCGTGGAAAGGGCGGCGAGGAATCTGGAAGACGCCCAGAAGGATTATTCCAGAGCCCAGGGCCGGTTTAATGACGGCGTTTTCCACTCCGGGGACAGCGGATATATCAAAAAGATCTACATAAAAGCAGGCGAGACGGTAAGCAGCGGAACGAAGATTGCGGATATCGAGGACGATTCTGTCATGCGGCTGAAGGTTCCCTTCCTTTCCGCGGAAGCGGCGGCCATCGGTGCGGGAAGTGCGGCCCTTGCCACTCTGTCTTCCACGGGAGAACAGATACCGGGAACCGTGACCGCAGTCAGCGCAAAGGATGAGACGCTGACGGGCGGCCGGATTGTGCGCTACGTGACCATTGAGGCGGCCAATCCGGGCGGTTTAACCACGGAACAGTCGGCGACTGCGACGGTGGGCGATTACAGCAGCAGCCTGGAAGGAACCTTCAGCCCGGTAGTCGAGACGATACTGAGTGCGGATTTGCCGGACAGTGTGACTGTGGAACAGCTTCTCGTCTCAGAGGGCGATTACGCGGCAAAGGGGGCACCCATCTTCCGTTTCGACCGGGAATCGGCGGATAAGCTGATGAGAAGCTTCCGGGAGAAGCTGGACAGCGCAAAGGATGCCATGGATTCCGCCAATAATAAGATCCAGAGCACGAAGAACAGCATGAATAACTACACCATCACGGCGCCCATATCGGGAACCGTCATCCGCAAGAATATGAAGGCCGGTGACAAGATCACCAGCAAGACAAGCGGCGACGGGGCGATGGCGGTGATTTACGACCTCTCAGCCATCACATTTTCCATGTCCATCGACGAGCTGGACGTATCGAAGGTGAAGGCGGGACAGACGGTGGAAATTACGGCGGAGGCGGCCGGCGATGCGGCCTTTCGGGGGACTGTGGAAAATGTGAGCCTGGAAAGCACCAATAACAACGGAATTACCACGTACCCCGTCTCCGTTACGGTGAAGGACCCGAAGGGACTTCTGCCGGGAATGAACGTCAACGGAAAGATCCTTCTGGAGGAATCGAAGAATGCGCTGGTCATCCCGGCCGCCAGCCTGATGAGGGGGAATGTGGTCTATGTAAAGGACCCCTCGGTGAAGGAGGCGAAGGGAGATGTGCCCGCCGGATTCAGAGAGGTGACGGTGGAAACGGGAATCATGAACGACGAGCAGGTGGAGGTCACATCGGGCCTGTCAGAGGGGGATGAGGTCTATCTGGTTCAGGGCTTCGACACTGCTCCAGGCAGTGACTATATGGGAGAAGAAATGGCGTTAGAACCATAATAGGAAAGGAGGAACGGCTATGGGCCCTTTAATTGATTTACAGGATATCTATAAAATATACGAAATGGGGGATGAGGAGGTGCGGGCCAACGACGGCATTTCCCTCTCGATTGAAAAGGGAGAGATGACAGCCATTGTGGGAAAGTCGGGAAGCGGAAAATCCACGCTGATGAACATTATCGGAGCGCTGGATGTGCCCACCAGCGGGACGTACCATCTGGAAGGCGAGAACGTGGGGGAGATGACAGACAACCAGCTGGCAGATATCCGCAACCGGCTGATCGGCTTCATCTTTCAGCAGTACAATCTGCTGACGCGCAGCACGCTTCTGGAAAATGTGGAGCTGCCGCTTATCTACGCCGGAATTGACGGAGAAGAGCGGAGGGAGCGCGCCATGGCGTCACTGAAGCGGGTGGGGCTGGCGGATAAGTATAAGAATCTGCCGGGCCAGCTGTCCGGAGGCCAGCAGCAGCGTGTCTCCATCGCCAGGGCGCTGGCGGGGAATCCCTCCCTGATCCTGGCCGATGAGCCGACCGGAGCCCTGGATTCCAGAACGAGCCGGGAAGTTCTTGACTTTTTAAAGCAGCTGAACGAAGAAGGAAATACCATCGTGATGATTACCCACGACAACTCCATTGCCCTGGAGGCAAAGCGGGTGATCCGGATTCACGACGGCAGGATTAATTTTGACGGGGATGTGAACGACTATGCGGCAGTCATTTAAGATGGCAATCAAAAATATTCTGAGCAACAAGATGCGTTCCTTCCTGACCATGCTGGGAATCATCATCGGGGTTGCTTCGGTTATCATCCTGGTGGGGCTGGTGGAAGGGCAGATGAACTACATCAGAGCCAGCTTCTCAGACATGGGGACCAATCAGCTTCAGGTACAGCTGACCAATACACCCACCAGGTCGGTCTCCCCCCAGGACTTATATGCGTTTTACGATAAAAACAGGGCATATTATAAGGAGATATCTCCGCAGGTCTCTGTGAAGGCGACGATCAAGCATAAGACTGATAAGCTGACGAAAACCAGGATTACCGGCGTCAGCGAGCAGTTTTACGGCATTGACGCGAAAAAACTGGAGGCGGGCCGGTATATCCAGTATTCGGATATCGCGTCGAGACAGCCTGTCTGTGTGCTGGGGTATTTTACCGCCACGCGCCTGTTTGGAAGCGCTGAGGCGGCGGTGGGGAAGAGCGTACGGTTTGACGGAAATGTGGTCAAGGTGGTGGGCGTGCTGCAGCGCCGGGACAAAGACGAGCTAAAGCAGGGCGGTCCGGATGACCGCGCCCTTCTGCCATATACCACGGCGCTCTTAATGAATCAGAATGCCGATGTCTCCGAGTATATTATAACGGTGGATAAGGTGGAGGAGATTGCAGCGGCCAGAATCCTTCTGACCGTATTTCTTCAGGGGCGGTATAAATCGCCGGACTATTTCTATATCGGTTCCATGAGCGAGATGTTAAAATCCATGGAGTCCACCATGTCCATGATGTCCGCCGCACTCGGAGGAATCGCGGGGATTTCCCTTCTGGTGGCCGGCGTCGGCGTGATGAACATCATGCTGGTATCGGTGACGGAGCGGACGCGGGAAATCGGGATCAGAAAGTCCCTGGGAGCGAAAAAATCCGTCATTCTTCAGCAGTTTGTCATTGAGGCGGCGGTCACCAGCTCCATCGGAGGACTGGTGGGCATCGCACTGGGATGCGTGATCACTCCGGCCGCGGGGAGTCTGATGCATATGAAGGCGTCCGCCACACTCCCGGCTGTTCTCGTTTCCTTTGGAGTTTCCGCGGCGATCGGCCTGGTCTTTGGGTATATGCCGGCGAGACGGGCAGCAGGTTTAAATCCCATCGATGCGCTTCGAAGTGAATAGATAAGCAGGAAATGTTGCACACAGCGGACTGGAAATGAGGTGAAAATGGCGTAAATACGACGGTTTTACAGGGAAAGTTTAAAAAGACCTTGCAATGGCTGGAAAACAGTGCTATAATCGTAGCGATAACATGATAGATGACTGATAAAGAGTGGGCGAGAGTCCACTCTTTCAATTTTGTGCAGAAAGGTGGGAAGAACATGACAAAAAAAGAAACCTATGAAAAGAAAACGGAAGACTACCTGCTTCCATTGATGGAAGAATATCATTTTGAGCTGGTTGATGTGGAATATGTAAAAGAGGCGGGAAACTGGTATCTGCGTGCTTATATAGATAAGGAAGGCGGAATTACGGTTGATGACTGTGAGGTCGTCAGCAGAAGGCTGGGAGAATGGCTGGACGAGAAGGATTTTATCGAGGACAGCTATATTCTGGAAGTGAGTTCACCGGGGCTGGGAAGGCCGCTTAAGAAAGATAAGGACTTCGACAGAAGCATCGGAGAAGATGTGGATATTAAATTGTACAAACCGATGAATAAACAGAAGGATTATACGGGTACTTTAAAAGCATATGATAAAAATACCGTGACTGTCACGGTGGAAGACGGGACCGAGCTTGTATTTAACCGCCCGGAGATCGCATTAATCCGGCTGGCATTTGATTTCTAAACAGTATGATGGATGAGAGTAGGAGGATAAAAAAATGAATAAGGAACTGTTAGAAGCACTGAATATTCTGGAAAAAGAGAATAATATCAGCAAAGATACCCTGCTGGAGGCGATCGAGAATTCTCTTCTTACGGCGTGCAAGAACCACTTTGGCAAGGCAGACAATGTCAAGGTGAGCATGAACCGCGATACATGCGACTTTTCCGTTTACGCGGAGAAGGAAGTGGTGGAGGAAGTGGAAGACCCGCTGCTTCAGATCAGCCTCGCGGAAGCCAAGATGACGGATCCGAAATATGACGTGGGAGATATCGTACAGTGTCCGATCGATTCCAAGAAGTTTGGACGTATTGCCACACAGAATGCGAAGAATGTGATCCTCCAGAAGATCCGTGAGGAAGGAAGAAAAGCCCTGTATAACGACTGGTACTGCCAGGAGAAGGAAGTGGTTACCGGTATTGTACAGAGATATTTAGGGAAGAATGTCAGCATTAACTTAGGTAAGGTCGATGCCATTTTAAATGAGGCGGAGATGGTGAAGGGCGAGGTATTCAAGGCCACGGAGAGAATCAAGGTGTACGTTCTGGAGGTAAAGGATACTCCGAAGGGACCGAGGATCTCCGTATCGAGAACCCATCCGGATCTGGTAAAACGCTTATTTGAATCAGAAGTGGCAGAGGTAAAGGATGGAACGGTAGAGATGAAAGCCATTGCCAGAGAGGCAGGCTCCAGAACAAAGATCGCCGTTAAATCCAACGACCAGAATGTGGATCCGGTAGGCGCATGTGTCGGCTTAAACGGCGCGAGGGTGAATGCCATCGTGAATGAGCTTCGCGGCGAAAAGATCGACATCATCAACTGGGACGACAACCCGGCATACTTAATTGAGAATGCATTAAGCCCGGCAAAGGTTATCTGCGTGGTGGCTGACGAGGATTCAAAGGAAGCTCAGGTTATCGTACCGGATTACCAGCTTTCCCTGGCAATCGGTAAAGAAGGCCAGAATGCGAGACTGGCAGCAAGGCTGACAGGATATAAGATTGATATCAAGAGTGAGACACAGGCCAGAGAGATGGGATTATTCGAAGAGCTGGGTCTGGATTATCAGGAAGACGGAGGTTACGAGGATTACGAAAGCGATTATCAGGAAGAGGGAGACACAGAATACCAGGAGGATTACCAGGAAGACGATCAGGAAGATTACCAGGACGGCGGCTTAGAGGAAGACAGCTTAGAGGAAGACAGCCAGGAAAAATAAAACGGGAAGTGATTGAAACGTGAGTACAAAGAAGATACCGCTCAGACAGTGTATCGGCTGTGGTGAGATGAAAAGTAAAAAAGAGATGATTCGTGTGCTTAAGACGGCGGAGGACGAGATTGTGCTGGATGCGACCGGACGGAAGAACGGGCGAGGCGCATATCTGTGTCCCTCCATGGACTGTTTTAAGAAAGCAGTTAAGAACAAGGGCCTGGAACGCTCCTTTAAGACGGCGATTCCAAAGGAAGTATACGAAACGTTGGAAAAGGAGATGGAGCAGCTTGGATGACAGACAGAAAGTTCTTAATCTGATTGGTCTGGCTACAAAGGCCGGGAAGACTGCAAGCGGAGAATTTATGACGGAGAAATCCGTGAAGAGTGGAAAGGCATTCCTGGTGATCGTGTCGGAGGAAGCATCTGACAACACCAGAAAAATGTTCACCAATATGTGTACTTACTATGAAGTTCCAATCTACTTTTTCGGTAAAAAGAGCGAGATCGGTCATGCAATGGGAAAGGAAATGAGAGCTTCCCTTGTCATTCTGGACGCGGGGTTCGCAAAAGCAGTCGTGAAACTATTGAATACAAATGGAGGTAGTAAGTATGAGAGTATATGATCTGGCAAAAGAACTGGGAAAAGACAGCAGTAAAGAGATACTGGATATCCTGGAAAAGCACGATATAAATTTAAAGAGTTCATCCAATATATCGGATGACCAGGCATCTATCGTGAGAAAAGCGATGGGCGGAGCTGGAAAAAGCAGCGAAGGAAGGCAGAACACACCGGCGTCCGAGAAACCGGCGGGTGATGACCCGGCCAGAACTGAAGCAGGCGCGGGTGAGCCGCACAAGAAGAAAATAGCAGCAGTTTTCCGTCCGCAGAACGCGCAGATGAAGCCGCAGCGTCCGCAGGGCCAGGGAAACCGCGATGGAAGACCGCAGGGTCAGGGAAACCGCGACGGAAGACCACAGGGCCAGGGCTATCAGGGAAACCGTGACGGAAGACCGCAGGGCCAGGGCTATCAGGGAAGCCGTGATGGAAGGCCGCAGAATCAGGGCGGCAGCTATGAGCAGAGAACCGCTGGAAACACCACGGTATCCGGTCAGAGTGTCCAGCCGCGTGAAGCAGCAGATAACACAGTAAATACGCAGCAGGCACCGCAGAGCCAGACAGCGCCGGTTCAGCCGACTCAGACTCAGCCGGCTCAGGCTCCGCAGACACAGGCACCCGCAGGCCAGTCACCGCAGGCACAGCCGCAGCAGACCGACGCGCGTTCCGACCAGAATTCATCTGCAAGACCGCAGGGCCAGGGCTACCAGGGAAACCGTGACGGAAGACCGCAGGGCCAGGGCTACCAGGGAAACCGTGACGGAAGACCGCAGGGCCAG
>OBUZ01001122.1_pt1 | contig 9633 bp, 4 predicted proteins | sample 1494961 | NCBI WGS metagenome assembly OBUZ01 (sample SAMEA2579939, study PRJEB22360) | human gut metagenome | biome: human gut; feature: human-associated habitat; material: faeces | place: Denmark | collected 2008/2010
CCCTTGCGTGTCGTCACAATGGAAGCGGCGGCATTGGCGAATAAAAGCATGTCCGCCAACTGGCCTTCCGTCAGGTTTTCCAGCCCGGTTTCCAAAATCCGGTCCAGGCAGCATCCCAAAAAGGCGTCTCCGGCTCCTGTTGTGTCAATAGTCTTGACATTCAAGTACGTAGGCTGGTGAATAAGTTTGCTTTCATAGGCAGCCCAGCTTCCTTTTCTACCCCCCGTCACCAGAATAAGGCGCAAATTGTCGAACTCCCTCTGCAAAATCCTCAATCCTTCTTCCATGGTGGCGCAGCCGGTGAGAAAGAAAAGTTCCTCCATTTCTATTTTCATGATGCCGCATGCGCCGCATCCGTAGAGCATTTGTTCCCGGGCCAGTTTCATATCAGGCCACAGGGGCGGACGGAGATTGGGGTCAAAAGAGATGAGTTCTCCTTTTTTCCGCGCATGGCTGACGGCATGCCGGGTAGCCCTCCGAACATCATCATGCGTCATGGAAATCGTCCCGAAATGGAAGACGCGCGCGTGCTCCACCAATTCAAGGTCCACTTCTCCCGCAGTCAGCTTCATATCGGCGCCGGGATTACGGTAAAAGGAAAATTCACGGTCTCCGTGTTCGTCAATCTGAACGAAAGCCAACGTCGTATTGACTTCCCGGGATGCGACGAGACCTGAATCTCCGATGCCTTCTTCCTGAAGCGTGCGGCGAAGCATTTTCCCGAACATGTCGTGGCCCACCTTGCCAATAAAGGAGGTTTTGCGCCCGAGCCTGGACAGCATGGACAGGACGTTGCAGGGCGCTCCGCCCGGATTGGCCTGATAAACGGGCAGTTCCCGGTCATTTATTCCGCAGGGAGTGAAGTCTATCAGCAATTCTCCGAGAGCTACGACGTCATACATGCTTTTGCAAATGTTGAAAGTAAACCTTCCGGCGAAATATAAACCGGGAGAGATAAAGAAGCATAGAACGCGACGGCCTTGCGGGAAAAGGAAAAAGAGATTCATTCCAGTCATGGCGGAAAAGGAATTTCCCTTTTTATCCCGCCCTGCAGAAACCTCGAAGGTTGATGGAGCATCCGAATGTGAACAAGTATGGCATATATCCCTAACGCCCTCCACTCAGGAAATGCCCCCTTACGGGCATTTATGGGCGCGACTTCTTCTGCTCCCTCCCATTCCTCCGCAACAAACACGCATTTTCAAGGCATTTCAAGCTTCTTTAAGAGAATTCAACCCTTTTCAAGCATGTGTGATGGTCACAGTATTCCGCATTTTTCTTCATGATTCCCTTCCCATCCTGTAATATGCGCCCATGCAAGAAAAAAGCAGCGGCTTTCAATGGCCCGCACAGTGGACCCCCGATATTCTCGCCACGTTAATGTTCGTGGTGCAGAAAGGAAGGATTCTCCTGATACGCAAAAAGAGGGGAATCGGCGCGGGCAAGGTGAACGGCCCCGGCGGAAAGTTTGAACCGGGGGAAACGGCCCTGCAATGCGTTTTGCGGGAAGTTCGGGAAGAGCTTCACATTGATATTGAGGATGCCCGGGAAATGGGCGTGCTGAATTTTTCCTTTGCCTGCGGCACCATTCCGGAAATCCGCTGCCATGTGTTTATGGCGACGTCTTTTACAGGCACCCCCACGGAAACCCCCGAGGCGGAGCCCTTCTGGTGTCCGGTGGACGGGATTCCCTATGACCTCATGTGGCAGGATGACCGGTTCTGGCTGCCCGCCATGCTGGACGGGAAACGGTTTGAGGCGTTTTTCACGTTCGAGGGGGACCGGATGATGGAATTTTCCCTGAAAACCGGGGATTGAACCGCCAAGAAACCCCAGGTTGCGGCCTCCTCCCTTTAAGCCGGATGGGGAACGCTGAACTTTTTTTATTCCGTCCTTCCCCACGGAGGCAACAGATTCAGAAGGAGGGGGAAACAGTACTGCCCGGCGCTCCAGAAAAGATTCCCTGAAATTCACCTGAAGGTGGGGGGCAAAGAGGGGGCATTTGCCCCTGAAGACCATTCTGAACAGCAGCTAACGTTGAAGGGCCGGCTTCCGAAAAAAATGGACCTTTCCCCTTGTACCGGGATACATCATATTCATCTCCTTCCCTCCAGGTATCCTGAAACGGATCATAGGAATTGCTCCGGACGCCAGCATCGCAGAGATTTCCCCATGGCGTCCAGAAAAAGGAAAGTTCTCCCTGCCGGAAACCGGTTCCGGCTTGAGGTTCATGCGAAGGGCTGGAATTCAGCCAAATCCGCGGCTTCGTAAGAAAACGGGGGGGATGGTTGCATAACCGGACCGGTAATGGAGGTTTAAGGGAGCAAATCAGCTCCGGCCTTTATTTTTTCCAAGCGCATCCGAATATCCACTGGTGCATCAAATCCCTTTTCCGTAAACGGGCGTGGGCTTTTCTTTTTGCCCGGTATCCGGGAAATGCTGATTTTTCCGATGTTTTGCCTTCTTTTTCAGGTAATGCGCGGATGCCTGCGCCCTTGCCGCTTTTTTACTTTGCACGGGGAAAGGACGGCTCCCGCCTCCGGGCATCAAGCCGTATTCTTTAAGCTTTTCCTCCCGCTTCCGTTGTGATAATGATGCGGGAGCAACCGTGTGATCCTTGATCGTTCACTTGCTGACTATTTCAATTCATATTCCATTATTCAACATGTATACCCCCGAATTCAAAAACATCCTCACTTCCACCCTGGACGGACTGCGTGCGGAAGGACTTTACAAGGAAGAACGCTTTATCGCCTCCCAGCAGTACTCCCAGGTGACGCTGAAGGACGGACGCTCCGTCATCAACATGTGCGCCAATAATTATCTGGGCCTTGCTAATAATCCGGAAGTGATGGAAGCCGCCAAGAAAGCCATCGACCAGTGGGGTTTCGGCATGGCGTCCGTGCGTTTTATCTGCGGCACGCAGACCCTTCACCGTCAATTGGAAGAACGTCTTACCCAATTTCTCGGCACGGAAGACACGATTCTGTTTCCCTCCTGCTTTGACGCCAACGGCGGGCTGTTTGAAGGCCTCCTGACTGCAGACGACGCTATTATTTCCGATTCCCTGAACCACGCTTCCATTATTGACGGCGTGCGCCTCTGCAAAGCCAAGCGCTTCCGTTATGCCAACAACGACATGGCAGACCTGGAAGCCAAGCTCCAGGAAGCGGACGCCGCCGGAGCGCGCGTGAAGTTGATTTCCACGGACGGCGTCTTTTCCATGGACGGCATCATTGCTCAGCTGGACAAGATTCACGAGCTGGCAGCCAAGTACAATGCCATTGTCCACTTTGACGACTGCCACGCCACGGGCTTCCTGGGCGAAAAGGGCCGCGGCACGCATGAATACCGTGGACTGTTCGGCCATATAGACATCACCACCGGTACCCTGGGCAAGGCACTGGGAGGCGCTTCCGGCGGCTACCGCTCCCGACAGGACGGCTACGTCTCCGGCCCGAAGGAAGTAGTGGATGTCCTGCGCCAGAAGGCGCGCCCGTACCTGTTCTCCAACAGCGTGGCCCCGGCTATCGTAGCCGCTTCCATCAAAGTGCTGGACCTGTTGGAACAGTCCACGGAAGCGCGCGACCGCGTAGAAGCCAATACCAAGTATTTCCGTGACGCCATGACGGGAGCCGGATTCACCATCGGCGGCAAGGACCACCCCATTTCCCCGGTCATGTTGGGGGATGCCGTCCTGTCCCAGAAATTCTCCGCCCAGCTTTTGGACGAAGGAGTGTACGCCGTCGGCTTCTTCTATCCCGTCGTTCCCAAGGGACAGGCCCGCATCCGCACGCAGATTTCTGCGGCCCATACCCGCGAACAGCTGGACAAGGCGATTGAGGCCTTCTGCAAGGTAGGTAAAAACCTGGGCGTTATTTCCTGATTCCCGCGCTTTCCATGGCTTCGGACGCATCACCCATGTCCGGCGGCAACCTGCCGACGCTGCCCGTCAAGCGGGTGGTGCGTCCCACTCCCTCCATTCCGGACCATGAAGTTGTGCGCCAGATAGGGAGCGGCGCGTACGGAGAAGTATGGCTGGCAAAATCCCTGACCGGGGCGTGGCGCGCCGTCAAAATCGTATGGAGGGAGGATTTTGAAGACGAGCGCTCTTTCAACCGGGAATTTGAGGGCATTCTCCAGTATGAACCCATCGCCCGCAACCATCCGGGGCTGGTCCATATCCTGCATGTAGGGAGGCATGACCAGGATTCCCCGTTTTATTATTACGTCATGGAACTGGGCGACGACGCCCGCACCGGAGTTCATATTACACCGGACGAATATATTCCGCGCAGACGGACAAGAAGTTTTCCGGCAACAAGCCTCTGCCCCTGGATTACTGCCTGGAGGTAGGCAGCCAGCTGGCCCACGCCCTGCTGTACCTGCACAGCAAGAACCTGACGCACCGGGACATCAAGCCGGCGAACGTCATCTTTGTCAACGGGCGCCCCAAACTGGCGGACATAGGCCTGGTGGCCCATCTGGACCAGCGCAGCTTTGTAGGGACGGAGGGATTCATCCCCCCCGACGGCCCCGGCACCCGGAGGGCGGACGTTTACGCGCTGGCCAAGGTTCTATATGAAATCAGCACGGGAAAGGACCGCATGGATTTTCCCGAACTCCCGGATGACTTGCCGGAAGGCACCGTGCGCAAGAAATGGCAGGCCTTCAACACCATCATTTGCCAGGCGGCGGAACCCCGCATTGAGGAATGCTCCATTGATTCCGCAGAGGAGCTGGCGGAAAAAATAGACGCCCTCCGGGGGTATGAAGTTCCTTCCCGTTTTCGTCTTCAGAAGAAAAAGAAACGCCGCAAACTCAGACGGGCTCTTCAGCTTCTGGCTGCAGCCGTCGCCGGAGCCCTGACTGCCTACTGGGGGGCTTTATGGCTCAACAACAGCCAGCATCCGCCGGAGGAACCTGCCTCGGATGTTCATCCGGATATCCAATCATCCGCTCCGGAAGAAGAATCCCGGACCGGATACGTGCTGGTGACCAGCTCCCCGGCGGGAGCGTCCGTGTATGATGCGGACGGCAACTATCTGGATGAAACGCCCTACGGCCCCATTGAACTGCCTTCCGGCTCCCCGGTAGCCTATACCATCAAGAAATCGGGGTTTGCGGACAAGGAAGAAGCGGGAACCGTCAAAGGAGGGTCCACGCTGGCCCTGGGCGGTGTGCTGAAGGAGTACCATCCCCCTACGGACAGCCAGCCCTGGAAGGATACGGAGGGTGTTACGTACCTGCCCGCAGAAACACGCCATGTGGCGCAAGGCCCCCTTACCGCCGCCCTGTTCAACAAATTTCTGAGGGAAGACCGCCAGAAAGGGAATTTCCAGATGAAAAGGGAACAGACGGAACCGGGGCATCCGGAGAAGGATGTGGCCCTGCTCACGCAGGACGGCATCACGGCCTACCTGGCATGGCTGAACAAGAAATGCGAACGGGAGGGGCTGCTGGGCAAGGAATTTTCCATCAATGCGGATCCGCTTCCGCAGGCTTCCGGCAGCACGGAAAATCACAATGCCTACGTCCTGAACGTCACCCGCGTGTTCCAGGTGCCCATTACCGTCACCACCAATCCGCCGGGAGCCAGCGTCTTTTTCAATAACAGGCTCATCGGGCGCACCCCCATTGAAGAATACGTCAACCAGGTTCCCTACGTCATTGAAATCAAACTGCCGGGGCACGCCACCATGCGCCGCAGGGGGCTGGATCCGCAGGATTTATACCTTTCCCTGCAGTTGGAGCCGGACAAGTCCGTCGTCTTTGGCTCGCCTTGGACTAACAGCCTGGGCATCAAATTGGTTCCTGTGGGAGGAAATGCTCTGGTCATGACCCACGAAGTGCGCGTAAAGGACTTTCAGGAATTCCTGAAAGCTACCGGAAGGAAAGCTCCGGCCCGGCCCGGCTTTCCCCAGGGAGAAGACCACCCGGTGGTGAACGTCAGCAGGCAGGATGCGCGCGCCTTCGCCAGATGGCTTACCAGCAAGGAGCGGGCACTGGGCTTGATTGATCAGCACGACTCCTACCGTCTTCCCAAGGATGAGGAATGGAGTTCCTGGGTGCGTCTGACGGATGAACAGGGAGCCTCCCCCTATGAAAAGACGCTGCCTCATGAAAACTCCCGGGAAGCCTTCCCGTGGGGGTATTCATGGCCGCCGCCTGATAAAACGGGAAATTTTGCGGATCAGTCCGCCCTGATTTACTTGCCGTCCTCCCGCGTTATCGTAGGATATAACGACGGGCAGCCATACACGGCTCCCGTAAAAACCTTTCCGCCCAACCACCTGGGCCTGTACGACCTGGAAGGAAACGTCATGGAATGGGTAGACGATTCCTATGGGGGGCCGGAATCTCTCCCCATCCGCAACTACGGCGTCGCCCGCGGAGGCAGCTACCTGTCCTTCCGCCCCAAACAGCTCACCACTTCCATCCGCACTCCCCTGCCGGAAAATACGAGGGATAACGCGCTGGGCTTCCGTCTTATCCTGTCTTCCGAACGCCCCGCCATTCCAACAGCTCCCTGACGCCGTATCTGCGGCAGCGTTTCTCCCCCGCTCTTCCCCTCCCTGAAACACACCGCCCCCCAAGGGAGAAAGCCCTGAGGCTTGAGAGAGCTTCCGGCTCTCCGGGAAAATGATTGAAAGGACCTCCCGTTATGCTACCATTTTTCCGCATCCTTTTCCTGAATGAAAATCATCGCCATCGCCAACCAGAAGGGGGGAGTGGGAAAAACCACTACGGCCATCAACATGGCTGCCGCCCTGGCTCAGCTGAAAAAGAAAATCCTTGTCATTGACCTGGACCCGCAGGCCAATGCCACCAGCGGCATGGGCATTGACGGAAAAGACATGCCCAGCCTGTATCCGGCCCTGCTCGGCCAGCTTCCGGCGGAAGAGTGCATCCTGCCTTCCGGCAGGAAACGGCTGGATATCATCCCCTCCACCATGGACCTGGCCGGCGTGGAAATAGAATTGGCCCGTTCCGGCAACCATCTGACCCGCCTCCGGGAAACGCTCGCTCCCCTGCGGGAGTCAGACACCTATGATTACTGCATCATGGACACGCCACCTTCCCTGGGCGTTTTAATGACCTCCGCCCTGGCCGCCTGCGACGAAGTGCTGACTCCCCTCCAATGCGAATGGTTCGGTTTGGAAGGGCTGGCCAAGATTCTGCACGTGACGGCGCAAATCTGCGCCAGCGGCGCCAATCCCCGCATTCGGCATGAAGGAGTACTGATGACCATGTATGACGGCCGCACCAATCTTTCCCGCCAGGTCATCGACCAGGTGGAACGGCATCTGCCCCAGATGCTGTACAAAACGGTCATCCCCCGCTCCATCCGGCTGGGGGAGGCCCCCAGTTTCGGCCACACCATTTTTGAACACGATCCTTCCGGAGCTGCGGCGGACGCCTACCTGAAAGCAGCCCGGGAATTCATCAAACGCCATAAACCCTGAACATTTGAAGAAACAAGCTTCCCGGAATGCCGCAAACCTCTGCGAGAGGAACAGGCAGAAAGGGCACCGCAGAAAACTTCCTCCTTCATTTTGCCTTCCGGGTTTGTTGCGTCCATTTAACGTCAGGAAAACATCTTCCATACCGCCCCCCCCGGAGACGGAGGAAAACAGGCATTCCCCTTGACTTGACTTCCGCGGCATATAAGAATGCTCCAGCTCCGTTTCAGGAACTTTCCCCTCATGCCAGCAGAAGAAGGCCAGCCAGACGACCAGCCCCGGGTGACAGGGCAAGTCCCGCCTCCCGCTCCGACGACAGGCCTGGAACAGATTCTGCCCGGACGTCCGCCCCTGCCCCATGCGGAAGAAAAAGGGGCCTTTTTCGTTTACCAGCGGGAGCTGGCTCCCGGCACGCGCCTGGAACAATATGAAATCATCCGCGTCCTGGGTAGCGGAGGTTTTGGCATCACATACCTGGCGAAGGATCTGTTCCTGAACCGCAACGTGGTTATCAAGGAAAACTTCCCTTCAAGATACTCCTACCGGGACCCTCTGACCGGGCATATCCGGCCCAATAATGAACACGATCTGGAAAATTACACCTGGGCTCTGAAAAGCTTTCTGAGCGAGGCTCAGACGCTGGCGGAGCTCAACAACCCCGGCATCGTCAGAATCCTTTCCGTCTTTGAAGCCAACGGCACGGCCTACTTCGCCATGGAGCATATTACCGGCCTTTCCCTGGATTATCTGGGGGAAAAACTTCACAGCACCGGGCACCGGTATACGGAAGACGAACTCAAGGGGCTGCTGACGCGCCTGCTCCGGATTCTGGACTATCTCCATTCCCGGCACATTTACCACCGGGATATCAAACCCGGCAACATCCTGCTGACGGAGGAAGGCACGCCCGTGCTGATCGACTTCGGAGCGGCACGGCATGCCCTGAAACTTCATGCCGCCACCGTCCTGACCACCCAGGGGTATTCCTCCCCGGAACAGGCGCTGGGCAAAACGAATATCGGCCCGTGGAGCGATCTCTATTCCGTAGGGGCCACTTTTTACGCCCTGCTTACAGGAAATCCTCCGGACCGCGCGGAAGCGCGCCTGGCGGAAGATGAAATGCAGCCGCTGCACAGCGATCCCGTGCTCACCCGCTATTATTCAAGGCAGTTCCTGCTTTCCCTGGACAAGGCGCTGGCCCCCCAGATCAATTGCCGTTACCAGACTGCCGGCGAATGGATTCACGACATTTGCGCCATTTCCGGGGAAGAATCCTCCGCCACTATTCAAGTCCTCCCGGCAGACCTCCGCCATGCCCATCCGGAAGGAATGCCAACTCCCGGCGCCGGGAAAAACATCGGCAGCAGAAAGGCCGCCACCGGAACGGACGGTCTTCATTCCGCCTCACGCAGGCAGTCCGCACGCGCTCTTCGCCGCAACCGCCACATGATGTCCCTGCTGGTAGGAAGCGCATGCACCATCCTGCTGGGAGCGGGAGCATTTTATCTGCTGGATTACATGAAAAAAGCCCCTATGGGCACTACCATCAATACCATCAAGGAAGCCATCCAGCAGCCCGCGGCAAGCTCCAACGTGGGAGAACCGGAACCGCCGCCACGGGATCTGGCATCCATCCGCATTCCGGAACTCAAAATAACGGAAGACGCGGCGCTGGAACCGCGGTCGCTGACGGAGTTCCGTTTGCGCCTTGACGACACCATCCTGACCCGTTCCGGGCTTCCTCCCATCCTGCCGGAAAAACTGCGCATCTCCTGCATTTATCTCCAAATCATTCCCCCGGCAGCAAACGGGGAAAAACTGTACCTCACCATCCGGGACTCCAACGGCGTCCTGGTAGACCGCTCCATCAATGCCGTCCCCTCCTTCACGGTGCCGGGGCAATCCACCTCCACCTTCTTCTTTCCCGCACTTCCGGAACTGTCCACGGACCGCACCTACACGTACTCCTTTGAAAATGCCGCCCACCAGGCCGTTCCCATGCAAATGGCATGTTTCAAAAACGAGACGAAACGCACGGAGGAAGCCTTCCCGAAAATCCGTTTCATCGCTGCTCCCCCCGTACCGGAACCGGCCCTGCTCCATGACCCGGCCTACAAAAATCTTGTGGCGGCAATCGCCGCGCCCCCCCCCGAGAACAAAGGAGGGGATG